>Ga0209443_1001595_pt1 | contig 14049 bp, 7 predicted proteins | sample LauGreBMM110DCMD_2_FD_187571 | JGI IMG/M metagenome (GOLD analysis project Ga0209443, IMG submission 187571) | Freshwater lake microbial communities from Lake Michigan, USA - Su13.BD.MM110.DCMD (SPAdes) (version 2) | ecosystem: Environmental > Aquatic > Freshwater > Lake | place: Lake Michigan... | reverse complement strand
CATGTTGACTAATTTTGGCTTATAATCAAATGTTTCAAATTGAGAAGGGCCACCGCTCATAAACAGATACACCACCCGTTTTGCCTTGGGTGCAAAATGGGGAATCGCCCGAAGGATTTCCTCCTCGATCGATGCGGAAGAGCCTTCAGCAGCTACTGCACCTGCGGCTTTTCCTAATACCGTTTTTCCTAGCAATGATCCAAGCGCTATTGCACCAATACCTAAAGATGTTTTAGTTAGGAAATTGCGCCTATCCCATCCCTTGTTCATTTGATCCAATTCTGGTAGATTCAACTTGAATGGTTCTTTGTGATGATCGCTCATAATTTATCTTTTTGTTAGAGAAGCGTCAGAGTTTACAATAACACTGGCCACTACCGCATTGGCAGCTATCAAAGCTGGTTCAATATTTTTATTTACTATGTACTGCCCTGCAGTTAACCAACCTTTATTTTTTTTAGTATTTCCCCTGAACTTTTTTAGCTCGCTTATTTGAATGGCTTCCAATAATTCAAGCTCAATTTTACTAGGGGTAAGCCCAGTAAGTTTTCTGTAAATTTCTATAATACCTTTTCTACCATCAGGTGCTGAAGCAATTTGCTGACCCATTATTTTTTCTGCTTCTACAAATGTTGGATCATTGAGCGTTACCAAAGCTTGCAGTGGGGTATTTGTTCCTTGCCTTCGAGCTACGCAATAACTTCTAGAGGGAGCATCAAAGGTGGAAAGGGTAGGGTTGGGTACTGAACGTTTGATCAGCACATACAAACTTCTACGGTATACAGCTGCACCCGAATCGGCTGTATAGGTAGTATTATTAATTTCCCAAAGCCCATCCGGTTGATAAGGCTTAACACTTCTTCCTCCTATTTTATTGTTCAGTAATCCACTTGCCATTAAAGCATTGTCGCGAATCATTTCTGCTGTCAAGCGAATGGAGGGGCCATGCGATAACAACCTGTTTTCTGGATCTTTTATTTGAATGGATGCAATTGCTTTTGAATCTTGTTGATAGGTAGCTGACATCACCATCAGTTTGCATAATTTTTTTGTATTCCAGCCCGATTCGCTGAAAGTAACAGCCAGCCAATCCAATAAAGCTGGGTGACTGGGCAGCTCACCTTGGTTGCCAAAATCCTCCGCTGTTTTAACAAGGCCGGTTCCGAAAAAATTTTGCCAGTAACGGTTTACTGCCACCCTTGCCGTAAGCGGATGGTTGGGATCCGTGAGCCATTGGGCAAGCCCATACCGATTCTTAGGAAGGTTTTTTGAAAATGGAAGTATGGATGGGGGAGTATTAGGGAAAACCTCTTCTCCGAAATTGTCATAATTACCTCTAACAAGAATAAATGTTTTCCGGGGTTTGGGAGCATCCTGCATTACCATTACTTCCTTTATCTGTTCTGTAGAATCTGCCAGTTTTGTTCGAATTAGTTGCAGTTTTTTTTGCTCTGCAAGAACGTCTGCATCAATAGCAGATAAATAATAATTTCGCAAAGCACTGACTTCATTGTCCGAAAGCTGGCCGGGTTGTTTGCTTGCAATGGAAGCCCAGTTAGCCTGACCTGCAATAATTTTTATTTCATAATCCGTTAATGTACGGTTGTATACTAGAATATCATCTACTTTCCCTCCTTTAAATCCAAGTCCTCTATCCCAAGCACCAATTTGAAGTGCAGGTTGATTCGATATATTGCGATAACGCGTTTCACTCGAATTCATCAAAATATCTTTTGTCAGCTGATCCATAGTTGTTTCAAGATCTAGCTCCGTACCATTTTGAAATAATTTCAATCCCTGGGCTTTGGAGGAGCCATCATAGGTCATTGTTAGTTGAATCCATTGATTGCGCAGAACTGGCTGTTGGGTAATTCTGGAAATAGCATTGGAAGGTGCCGCGTGCGACAAATTTACTGTAAGTTGATTGTCTTTGAGGTACATGTGATACCCTCTATAATTATAGAGCCTTTCTGAATAGCATTTGTGAAAGATAACGCCTTCTTTAAAATCACTAGGAATGAACAAGCTAATAGCAATACTAAATGGGTCCGATTTGCTGAAAATACCCGCTGGACTAAGATCAAACCATTGATCTCCATTTAATACAAGGGCTTTCCCATCTCCCCTTTTTTCAAGTACCGCTTTATCTGTGCTTGAACTTTTAAGTTCATTTTTCATTGCTCCGGACTGTTTACCAGCAACCCCATTTTTTAAATTACCATTATTAAAATTGTAATGTGCCTGGAGTCCATTTTGAGGAATCAATTCCTTTTCAAATGGTTGATATTTTTTAGACTGCAGCCAATTCTGAAAAGCTACAGCAGATTTTTTTTTGCTTTCTACTAGTTTATTTTCTTGGTTGCTAACATCATTTTGTATGAATCGAAGTATTTTTTCCTTTTCCTCCGAGGGTAGTAAGATTGTGGGAGATGGCATTGCATCATCCCAAGAAATTTGTCCTGCTTCTTTTACTTTATTGAAGAAGCTAAACATTTCGTAATAATTTTTTTGTGAAATTGGATCATATTTATGATCGTGGCAGCGTGCACATCCAATAGGAAGTCCCATAATGGCAACTCCTGCAGTATTGGTTCGATCAATAACATATTCAGTTTGAAATTCTTCATCAATAATTCCCCCCTCCATATTTTGTTGATGTAATCTGTTGAAGGCAGTAGCAATTAGCATTTCTTTGTTTGGATTCGGCATCAGGTCACCGGCGAGTTGCCACTGAATGAATTGATTGTAGGGTAAGTTTTTATTGAAAGCTCCAATTACCCAATCGCGGTAGGGCGACATATCCCTTATTCTGTCAACAGTATATCCGTGCGAATCGGCAAAACGGGCAAGGTCTAGCCAATCTACTGCCATCTTTTCACCATAGTGGGGCGACTGCAACAATCGATCCACTTGCTTTTCGTAAGCATTGGCAGAATTGTCTTTGATAAATGCGTCTATTTCTTCGATGCTAGGGGGAAGTCCAGTTAGATCTAGTGAAACACGTCTTAATAATAATTCTTTTGCAGCCTGTTTAGAAGGCTGTAATTTCTCTAACTCCAGCGTGTGCCCTATAAAATTGTCTATAGGATTGATTGCCCAATTCTTGAATCCAATTTCGGGTATATCCTCTTTTTCTGGTTTGACAAAAGCCCAATGCGGTTTATAATCTGCTCCTTGTCGAATCCATTTAATTAGAATTGCTTTTTCTTTGGGTGAAAGTACAAGATGCGATTTATGAGAAGGCATCTTATATTCTAGATCTTCGGAAATGATCCGGTGAAATAATTCACTTCCATTTAAATTGCCAGGGTTAATAGCCACCTTGCCCGGACTTTCTGGAAGCTCGGCATATGCAAAGGATTGAATATCTAGGCGGAGACCGGCTTTTTGCTTGGCTTTATCAGGGCCATGACAGGAAAAACATTTATCGGACAGAATAGGTTTTACATGAAGATTGTAATCCATCTTCTCTGGAAGTTCTTCATATACAGCTGCAACCTCTTTGGGTAATTTAGGCTCACATGACAGCAATTGCATTACTGTAATCAGTATTATTATAAAAAGGAAATTCTTATTTAACCGTTTCATTGAAAAAATAATTTTTAAAAAATACCGAGATCTATTTTCCATATTATTATTCCATTGAAACTTTTATTCGTTGAGGTAAAATAATTTGGATAGTGCCTTTTAATAAAATGTTTTTTATGACTTGCTCCTACAAACAAGGTAAATAAGTCAGTATAAATTTAGCTAGATTTCCTTAATAATCGTGATGTTAAATTGGCAAGTTGTAATGTTTTTTTTTCAATCAGTTAGCTCCTAGAACATACAATTTTATTGAAAAGATTGGTATTGATGAGTTTATAAGTTTCAATAAATAACTAATTATCTTCATTATTGACCTTCCAAGTCATTTTAAACCGCTATTTTTCAACCAAATTTTCATCTATCTGGTAAGCTGCTAATTCACTTAAAAGCGGTGTTTCCTTTGATCCCTCAATCATTATCTCTATCAGTTGTGCTGTAACAGAAGGGAAACTAAGGATACGATTTCTTCCAATGGTAGTGCCTTTGATTTCTTTTAATACGGTGCCTTTTGCATCCTTTAAATGAATGCTAAAATTGTAAATACGCTGTCCAAGCTCAATTGGTTCACTAAGTTGAATCGAATTGATAATTGTGGAGCTGCTTAGTTGAATAGTAATTCCAGCAGTAGCGCCAGTTGATAATATTTCAAAACTGCTTTGTTTTTTATCTGTAAGCTGAATAGTTGACTTGCCGGAAATATTGTTTTTTATATTGGTTCCTTTTTTTAATAAAAGGTTGGTGCTAAAATTACGCTCTTTCAATTTTTTAAAACCAACTAATGCTGCCGAATCATTGGCATTAATAAGACCAGTCCGGTCTGGGGGTATGTTTAATAATAAATTAGCACCACGTCCTACCGATTTCAGGTATAGGTTAAATAAATAGGCAGGGGTTTTTACTTTATTATCTTCTTCTTTGTGATAAAACCAACCTGGACGAATGCTTACATCACATTCGGCAGGTATCCATTTTTCGCCAAACATATTTCCTCTGTTGAGGGTGTCGGTAGACGGACCAGCTGCACCTGCAGAAAAACCAGTTATATTTAGCAAATTCCAGTTGGTGGCACCTGCAATTCCCCCTTCATTTCCTACCCAACGTATATGGGGACCTACATCGCTAAACACCACTGTATTAGGAGAGAGTTTTTTTATAGTATTTCTAAACAATTCCCAATCGTACACTTGTTTCTTTCCGTTTGGACCTTCACCATTGGCTCCATCCCACCAAAGTTCCCAAATTGGTCCATAGTTGGCAAATATTTCCTTCATCATATTTACAAATACTTGGTTGTATTCTGGCGTTCCATATTTAGGATGGTTACGATCCCATGGGGATAGGTACACGCCAAACTTTAAGCCAAATTCTTTACAAGCCAGCGACAAGTCTTTTACCACATCGCCTTTTCCATTTTTCCATTTACTTTCCCTTACAGTGTGGGTTGAGTATTTGCTTGGCCAAAGGCAAAATCCATCATGGTGTTTTGCAGTAATGATAATACCCTTTGCTCCAGCAGCTTTGGCAAGCCTTGCCCATTGCCTGCAATCCAATTGAGTAGGATTGAAAATATCTTCGGGTTCATCTCCATGCCCCCATTCCTTATCTGTAAATGTATTGGGTCCAAAATGAGTAAACCAATAATATTCCATGTCGTGCCAAGCCAGTTGTGGTTTGGAAGGTATGGGGTAAACGGCAGGCATTTTTTGACCCTGCACAGACAAAAAATTTGCTATCAGTAAAACACAAAATAATTGTTTCATAAATTTTTTGATTAAAAAAAAACTACAATTGGATAGGAATATTTTTAATAATTGGCGCTATAATTTTCTAATTTTAATATTTTTAAACCATACCCCACCTCCATGATCCTGTAAACAGATGTAGCCATTTTTGGCTATTCCATACTCTGGAGCAATCTTCCACTTTCCAGTAGCCTTTCGGTTTTCCCAGTCAGGAGTAAAGGCTTCAAACTCAACTACTTTAACATTGTTTAACCAATATTCACGGTGAGTACCTTTCACTATAATTCTTGAGGTATTGTATTGGCCAATTGGGTTGGTAGGCCTTGAACTAGCCGTGTACATTGCATAATCAGATCCTGTCATTTGCCACTCTTCCAATTTTTGTGGAAAGCCGATATCGTCTATTATCTGATATTCCGGCCCACTGAGATAGGGCTTTTCATGTTGTTCAGTAACCTGGTACAAAATTCCGCTATTTGATTCAGGGGCAATTTTCCAGTCAACGGATAATTCAAAATTTTGGTATTTCTCGGTAGTGATAATGTCCGCCCGAAGTTTATTTTCTTCGTTGTTATCACCCTTGCAATAGAGCTCTCCATTATTGATTCCCCAGCATTCGGTTGAAATATTTTGGTACATCCGCCAGCCATTCAGCGTTTTGCCATCAAATAATAATTTCCATCCTGATTTTTTTTCTGATTGTGTTAATGCATTATCTTTTGGTTGATAAAAGGATACCATGCCCAAGCAGCTTGTTATGATGGCAATAGCGATCAGTACTTTTTTCTTCATTGTTGTTGGTTTAAAAATTTGTATATTATTTTACTTTCTTATCACCGCGGCTTTTAATTCGGAAGTATCTCCTTCTAGTAAGGGCATTGTATATCCTCCTGAGTCAATCGTTGCCTTCGGGAATGTTTTTTTAAGCTCATTCCAATCAGTTCCAGTGATGGAAGTTTGATATAAAAATATTTTGGTTAGTTTATTCAAATCTTTTAATTGTGCCAATCCTTTCGAAGTAACTTTTGTTCCTATAAGGTTTATATATTGTAAGGAGGTAAGTTTTTGAAGTGTAAGTATCCCTTTGTCTGTTATCGAAGTTCTTTCCAATGACAAACGGGTAAGTGATTTAAGGGAACTAATTATCTCCATTTGCTGGTCGGAAAGTTTTGTGTTACTAAGTTTTAGCCAAATTATTTGTTTACTAAGAGGTTCTAATAAATTTAAATCCTTTTCAGTGATTGCATCAACTGCTACATAATTTATTGTGAGGTAATTGCTTTTTTGAGATACCGTAGATACTGAAATACCTCTAGCCTTTAATTTTTGAATAGCCTGATCATCTGCTTTTTCTACTTCTTTATCCGGAATGTCTGATTGCTTTATTTCTTCAAGTATTTCGCCCGATTGAAGTGCAAGTAAAACTGGTTTTATTTTTTCAGACTGAGGAATTGATTTTATTTTTTGAGTAAAATCAGCGCCGCTACTAATCCACCAATGTAAAAGCTCCATCTCATGTTTACTCAGCTGTGGTTTTTCTATCGGAGGCATATGGTCTTTATTGTCTTTTGACAATAAGATTCTTTTGATTAACTCACTTTCATCTGCATTTCCTGCCATGATAATTACTCCATCTTTTCCACCCTTCATAATCAAATCGGGAAGATCTAATCTCAATTTACCCTTTTGTTTATTTACTCCATGACAACCGACGCACTTAGAATTAAGAATAGGCTGTATTACCTCTGTGTATGCCACCGCTTCCTGAACATTCGAGATCGGTTTTCTTTTGGTATTGCTAGATATATTTTCATCAGATGAAAATACTTTGGTTAAATAATCTGAACCATGGGTGATTGAACCTCCTAAATGACCAGTGACAACTACTAAAATAGTCATAATCAGTATTACCCATTTTGTATATTTATTTTGCTGCTTATTTAGAATATACGCTCCAATTGAAACAACTGCCACTGCTAAGCCAAACCATTGATGTGTACTAATAAGCGATGCATCATAATCTTCTGTTGTAGATAACAAATAGCCACTGACAGCAGAAAAAATAGCACTCAGCATTCCCCCAAACAAAGTGATATGTATGGCGGGTCCTAATGAGACAGTCTTTTGTTTTAGTGAAACCAATTGAAAGATAGCCGCAAGAAGTAACATCCCTATTGGTAAATGAACCAACACTGGATGAAATCTTCCAATTAACTCAGTTAGCGTAAACAATAAAATAGCAATAATCATTTTTGGACTTAAAGTATAATCAGGAATATCTTTTTCTTAATAAATTCATCATGTGCACATTAATGGCCCATTGGTCTGCTAGCGGCTGACGAGTATACGCCATGGTAGGCATATAATCTGGCGGACCAAATTCTGTAAGAAATACCATTCGTTCTCCATTTTTCTTTTTGCGTGCTACTACTTTATCCCACCATTCAAAATGCTGCTTTACCACCTGCTCCCATTCCGGAGCACGTGGGTCATTGACTTGTGGTCCTTCTGGATGACCGATTCTGGCATGGATTAAATCAGCCCTTTCTAAGGACATCTGAACCGTTGCTTGCTGATCGGCTAATAAACTTTCGTGCACATTGCACCAATGCGAAATATCTAGGTTTAATCTTAATTCGGGAATTTTTTCTACAAATTGTTTGGTAACATGCGCAGCAAATAACATTCTGCCCCGATGGGTTTCGTGCACAATGGATATGCCGGTTTCTTTTGCCAGCGCATTGGTATGTTCAATAAATTTTTTGTTTTGTTCAAAACTAAAATAGTCTCTTCCAGAATGATTGTTAATATACAGTGGCCGTTGAACCTTTTGTTTAGCAGCAGCATCAATCATTTTTTTATAATAATCCAGGTGTTCCTGAGGATCTTCCTGCGAGCCTCCACACAAGAAGCCGATTTCCAATCCATATTTTTTTAGTGCGGCAAATAATTCATCCTGGGCTTTTTTATTGTCAGTAGGCCACCATAATTCCACCCCATCGTAACCTTCTTTTTTCACCTTGGCGCAAAATTCATCCATTGATCCATCAAATCCCCAGCTGGTAGCCATGATGGTTAGTTTGTAATTATTATCCATAGGAAATTCAGTTTTTTTCGATAAAGAAAATGACTCTAGTGCCGACATGTAAAAGGCAGCAGTTGATGTGGTTTTAATAAATTTCCTTCTATCTTGTTTCATAAAATAATTACTCAAAGAAAGAAACGTATTTAACTAATAATATCTGTGATCACCTTTCCTGCTACATCTGTTAATCGGAAAGGACGACCTTGAGATTCGTACGTAAATTTCTCATGATCAAAACCTAGCTGGTTTAAAATGGTGGCCTGTATATCGAAGGCTTCCGTCTTTCCGCTAACAATATTATATCCAATTTCATCCGATTCGCCATAGGTAGTACCACCTTTGATTCCTCCTCCTGCCATCCACATACTGAATGCAGCTCCATGGTGATCTCTTCCCTTGAAAGGCATTATTCTACCTTCCCTATTTTCCAACATGGGTGTTCTTCCAAATTCGGATCCCCAAATTACAAGTGTTTCATCCAAGAGTCCTCTTTGTTTAAGATCAAGCAGTAATGCGGTGATCGGCTTATCCACTTTACGACATTTATTTACCAATCCAATGTCTACTGCATTGCCTGCAGAGTCACCATGAGCATCCCATCCCCAATCAAAGAGTTGAACAAAGCGAACCCCTTTTTCCACTAGCTTTCTTGCCAACAAAACATTATTGGCGAAGCAGGCTTCTCCGGGTTTGGTACCATACATATCATGAATATATTGCGGCTCGTCGTTAATGTTCATTACATCGGGAACAGATATCTGCATCTTATAAGCCATCTCATATTGAGCAATTCGGGAGAGAATTTCAGGGTCATTGTATTCTTCATATTGTTCCTGATTAACTTTATTGATGGCATCTATGGAAGCCTTTCTCAAATCACGATCCATACCCTTTGGATCTTTTATAAACAATACTGGATCCCCCTCGCCTCTGCATTGTACGCCTTGGTATACACTCGGCAAAAATCCACTTCCCCATACGCTCTTTCCAGCATCAGGATCATTTCCTCCTGATGTTAGTACTACAAATCCTGGCAGATTTTTATTTTCAGATCCCATACCATATGTTACCCATGAACCAGTACTTGGTCTGCCGAGCCGGGCTGAACCTGTATGCATTAATAATTGTGCAGGTGCATGGTTGAACTGATCTGTAGTTACTGCATTGAGCATTGCAATATCATCGATGACTGTTGAAAGATGCGGCAAGTTGTCCGACAGCCACAATCCACTTTTTCCATGTTGCCTAAAATTTGCCTGGGGGCCTAGCATTTTTGGAACGCCTTGAATGAATGCAAATTTTTTGCCTGCCAGCAGCGATTGCGGACAATCCTGCCCATCGAGTTTGGCTAATTCGGGTTTATAACTAAATAATTCTAGTTGCGAAGGAGCGCCAGCCATGTGTAAGTATATAACGGACTTTGCTTTGCCCGGAAACATGGGGGGCTTAGATGCAAGTGGATTGGCAGCATCAAACAAGCTGTTGGAAGCGGTGGATGAATTGCCACCACAACTTCCCAATAGCGAACCTAATGCCAATGCGCCAAAACCCATGGCTCCGTCTTTTAAAAAATGTCGGCGGGTATATTGCTGCAAAATGGCATGCTCCGCTTCCTTTAACAAGCGCTGATTATGCGTATCTTTTTTCATAGTTTAAAAATTTATTCTCCACCAATTCATTATTTATTAAAATTCAGTTTTCCAATGCACTTAATTTTTATTCAACCACTCATCCATATTAAACATCGCACTAGCCACCATAACCAAGGAGGCCGTTTGCGCATTGGGCGATTTATCGGAAAGCCCTAACAATTCTTTGGTGGCCAAAGGGTCTTTTTTAAATTTATTAAATGAAGTGGTATACAAATTCATCAAGGCTTTTAATCTATTTTCAGAGATGGATTTATACATCATTGACTCGTATCCTTTTCCAATTTTTTTGCTGATGTCCTTTTCACCTAGTTCATTCATTCGGTGGGCAAAATGCCTTGCCATCACGATATAGGCTGAATCATTTAAGGTTGTCAATGCTTGTAAAGGAGTATTGGTTCGAATCCTTCTTGTAATACAAACATCTCTGGCACCACCATCGAAGGTAAACATCGATGGGTAAGGGGCTGATCTTTTCCAAAAGGTATATACACCCCGTCTGTACTGATCTTCTCCTTCACTAAGTTTCCAATCCTCAGATGCATAAGGTGATCGCCATACACCATCAGGTTGAAAAGGCATCACACTTTTACCGTACATCTTATTGCTTAATACATGACTCACACTCAAAGCCTGGTCTCTGATTTGTTCGGCCGATAATCTTACACGTGGTCCTCTAGCATACAATTTATTATTGGGATCTTTTTGCAATAATTCTTTGGTAACCTTGGATTCTTGTTGGTAGGTAGCGGAAAGTACTATTTCTTTGAGCAGTTTTTTAATGCTCCAGTTATGATCATTTACAAACTGCCAAGCTAAATGGTCTAGCAAATCTTTGTGGGTGGGTAAAATTCCTTGTGTTCCTAAATCTTCCAGCGTTTCTGCAATGCCGTATCCAAATAACTGTTCCCATAATCGGTTCACCATTGTCCTTGCTACCAATGGATTTTTTTTATCCGTTAGCCACATCGCCATCCCGAGCCTGTTTTTTGGTGCATTGGCGGGCATCGGATTCATTACATGTGGCACATCGGGTGTAACTTCTTTACCCTTTACTGTTCTGTTTCCCCTTACAAAGACATTCGATGTTCTAAAGAGTTCTGGGCTATTTTCAACCATCACTGGAGTGGCCTCAACTTTTGCATTCAACAGCTCTTCATACTGTTTCTTGGCTAAAGCATACCCAAGTTTATCAGCACCTGGAAAAGGATCTGAAAATCTAAACCAATCGAGTGTAAGTGATACTGCATCATAATCTGATTGTGGACTACTTAATTTAAAAAACAAATTATGTCGTCCAGCAAATGGATTTATATCTACTGTAACTATTTTCCATCCTTTCGAATCTTTTATGGATGAATAAGAAGCCACTTGAGGCCCACTGGCACTATCAACATAAACAGTCAATTTAATATTAGGATCTGAATTATATCTAAACGTGAATTGGGTGTGATTATTTAATGGAACATCTTTTAATCTACAGGTTCCATTATGTCTCAAGTTAGTTAGCGCTCCAATAGAACCATTATTCACACTATCGCATTTTAATGAATTGATGGCAGGCTGCCATGTCTTTAAAAATAGATAATACTCTTTGGCTTTTTCTTTAGATACGTTCGTGTTCAACCATTGTATTAATTGAACAAACTTTGCGCTATCAGATGAGCCAAATTCTCGCAACAAGGGGTACTCCGACTCTGTATCTTCATCACGGCTATTATTGAAAAAAGCTAAGAATTTGTAATATTCATCGTGCTTAAATGGATCATAGGGATGACTGTGACATTGTACACAACTGAAGGTAGTGCCCATCAAAGCACTCCAGGTGGTATTCACCCTATCTAATACTGCTGCTGTTCTAAACTCTTCGTTATCTGTCCCACCCTCATCATTGGTCATAGTATTGCGGTGAAAGGAGGTAGCAATATATTTTGCATCATCAGGGTTGGGCATCAAGTCTCCGGCAAGCTGCTCCATTAAAAAGTCATTATAGGGCTTGTCAGCATTAAAAGCATCAATGAGCCAATCACGGTATTTCCAGATATTCCGGCTGCCATCTTTTTCATATCCTCTGGTATCAGCGTAGCGTGACAAATCTAGCCAAAGTGATGTCCATCGTTCACCATAGGAAGATGAAGCCAATAAGTCATTTACTAGGTTTTCGTAGGCCTTATCGGTATTGTCCTGTAGGAATTTATTTGCAATATTTTCAGGAGCGGGCATTCCAGTAAGGTCAAGACTAACGCGCCTAAGCAGTGTTGATTTTTCTGCCTCTTTAGATGGCTTAAGTTTTTCCTCTTCTAATTTGGAATAGATAAATTGATCGATGTCATTTTTGATCCACGGATCGCTGTGGTCTGGCACCGGCGCTTCTTTTACCGGAACATATGCCCAGTGTTCACCCCATTTGGCTCCCTGCTTGATCCATTGCCGCAGAATGTCTACTTCTTCCGCAGTTAGTGGTGCATGTTTATAAGGCATTCTTTCATCGGGATCGTTTGCAGTGATTCTTGTGATTAATTCACTCTGCTCAGGATGGCCAGGAATAATGGCAGGTTTACCCGATTCGGTTTTCCCTAAAGCCTCTTCTCTAAATAGAAGACTAAACCCAGCTTTTTGCTTCACACCGCCATGACAGGTGATACAGTTTTTATTTAATATCGGCTTCACCTGGGTGTTAAAATCAACTTTGTCATTAGGCAGGGCCAATACGGTGAGTACAGCTGCAATGATTAGCAGGCTGAGTATACCAATCATTTTTTTTGAGAGAAATAGTTTCATAGCAAAATCTTGAATTTAAAGATACTTAATTTCATTGGCTTACTCAATAATTACCCAAGTGTAATTTTCAGGTTCAATCGTTAGAGTAAGTTCAATTTCATATTTTCTGTTTAGTTTAGTCAAAAAAGGATTCAAATCTTTTATTTTAACCACCGCTTTATCCGTAATACCCGTATAATAAAGTGGCACATTAATTTTCCTAGTAATTTTTTCTTTTAATGGATTATAAACCATTAGTAAGCCTTTTTGTTGGAGCGAAGGGCTCACATGAAGAAATCCATCCCAATCTCTTCCGTCGGCACGACGCAATTGGATCATATCTGAATTCAAAATAGTACGGTATTTTTTATACCAATTAATTGTCTTCTCTACCAATAATCTGGTTGCCTCGGTATCATACAATCTAGGGCCACGGTAACAAGCCTGCACACCAGCACTATAATATTGTATCATCAGTTGTTCATAATCTTTTAGATGTTCGCTCAATGGCTCAAGAACTGCTGATTGATCGCCTCCTTGATATTTAGTGAGTGGTACAAATCCCCAACTCATAGCCCCTGTTTTTTCAATTGTGCCATCATGAATATTTTGGCGATTTAATATTTTCTGCTGATCTCTAGATAAAGAAAAATTAACTTCTCGATAACCAATACCGATTTTATGGGTTCCATCTAAAAAATACCAATCGGGGGCATTAATATAAACCCCTCTCTCATTTAGCCAGCGATATAATTCTTTTTGAATTTCCATCTGACGCCATTGAGAATCATCGTATCCTTTGTGGCCAGGGTGAGTGGATGATGCACAAACATCCCCAGGGTAGGGGCCATCATTTTCCCAAATATCAAATCCTGTTTGCGCAAAAAAATATTTTATTTTATCGCGGTATGCCAATCCCCATTTGCTACCAAAGCATGGAGCATTGCCAAAAAATGCTCCTCCAGGTTTTCCAGTTTTTATATCCACCACATCATCTTCATTACTGATTTTTCGACTACTAAATAAAGAATATCCACCCAATAAAATATGTTTGCTGTGAGCGTAATCTGTCAGCGTTTTCCATCGGGAAATATTACTCATCGAACTGTCCTCCATGTTTAAATGACTACCAAAACTTAATATCACCGCTTCATATCCTGTAGCTACACATTGATCAATTGCAGATCGAACTTGGTCATCATTTCTACTAACTAAATGCATGAAA
>Ga0209443_1001592_pt1 | contig 14068 bp, 12 predicted proteins | sample LauGreBMM110DCMD_2_FD_187571 | JGI IMG/M metagenome (GOLD analysis project Ga0209443, IMG submission 187571) | Freshwater lake microbial communities from Lake Michigan, USA - Su13.BD.MM110.DCMD (SPAdes) (version 2) | ecosystem: Environmental > Aquatic > Freshwater > Lake | place: Lake Michigan... | reverse complement strand
AAGGAAGGAGCATAAAAAAACATATATCGCATATTAGTCACATTACTCACATTCCAAGACCCAATAGGTTGGTTAAAGGAAGGAGCATTATTAAACATACTTTCCATATTAGTCACTCTACTCACATCCCAAGAACCAATATTTTGGTTAAAAGTGATAGCTTCCCTAAACATTGAACCCATAGAAGTTACATTACTAACATTCCAAGAACCAATAGGTTGGTTAAAAGCTCTAGCTAATATAAACATATAATTCATATTCGTCACATTACTCACATCCCAAGAACTAATAGTTTGATTAAAAGCTACCACACCACTAAACATACTATTCATAGCAGTTACAAGAGTAGTTACTATGTTATTAAAAGGAATTGGTGTTGAACTACCCGGTGGTGTAAAAAAAGTTATTCCCGATTGGATATTATTAGCGTAATCAGTTATATTACTTTTAGTTATGTTATCAACAATTGCAAACCATTCCATTGTTCCTCTAGGGCTTGCTTGAATAAAATATGGATTTGGTCTTGTAGTACCCGTATATTTAATGGTAACTCCATTTGTGTCTAATACTACTGCTTGCGCTTTGATGGTTTGAGCTGTTAAAAACAGTGAAATAAAAAGGAGTACTAATTTTTTCATATTTATATGGTTTTATATTAATATCAAATGTAGTCTTATAAAATGACTTTAAACATTATTACACTTCTATTTAAATTGAGAGGCGCAAAAACAACCAATTCAAAGACTCAATTTAATCATCCTCTACTTAAATTTAAATTAAATTTCATTATTATTTCACTATTGCTGTCGTTAAACAAAATTTAATACTTACTTTTGTTTAACTAATTTACAAAATATATGAACAATGTAAAAAATGTGTTTAGCATCAAAGACCTAGAAAATATTTCTGGGATAAAAGCACATACCATTCGCATTTGGGAAAAAAGATACGAAGTACTGAAACCAATGCGTTCCGACTCCAACATAAGATATTACAATCTTGTAAATTTACAGAAATTACTCAATATCACCTTGTTGCACGATCACGGGTACAAGATTTCCAGAATTGCAAAATTCACCGAAGAGCAAATCCCAGAAATGGTGCGCGAAATTGTATCTGAAAAAAGTGTAAAAAGCCACGCTATTTCAAGTTTCAAAATGGCAATGCTAAATTTTGACCAATCTTTATTTTTCAATACCTATAATAATTTGCTTGCTGAGAAAACTTTTCGAGAAGTTTTTTATGAGGTTTTTATTCCTTTAATGAATGAGATCGGTTTGCTTTGGCAAGCGGATACGATTACTCCAGCACACGAACATTTTATTTCCTATTTAATCAAACAAAAATTACTTATTAATACAGAGAAGTTGCAGATTTTAAAGCCTACAAATGATGAAAAAGTTTTTGTATTATATTTACCTTCCAATGAAATTCATGAATTGGGATTGATGTATTTAAACTACGAGATTTTGCACCATGGTTACCGCTCAATTTATTTAGGGGAAAGCATTCCTTTGGATAATTTGAAGGATTTGAAAAAATATTTTAACAATGTTACTTTCATTTCCTACTTAACTGTTGAGCCAAATAAAGAAGAAATAAATCCATATATAACAGCAATAAATGACGAGGTATTAAATGATGAAAATACTGAATTATGGCTCTTGGGTAGAATGGTTGATTTTATTGATCCTAAAAATATTTCAGATAAAACAAGAATTTTCACATCTATTACAGATTTAGTAGTTTACCTATAAATAAAAACTTTTTTTTAGATTATCCTTTTATATTTAGAATGAAAAAAGACATTAAAATTATCGGTTCAGGTTTTTCATCAATAGCAGCAGCTTGTTATTTGGCTCAAAAAGGGCATCAAGTTACTGTTTATGAGAAAAACGCTTCCATTGGCGGAAGAGCCAGACAACTAAAGAAAGATGGTTTCACATTTGACATGGGACCAAGTTGGTATTGGATGCCCGATGTTTTTGAACGCTTTTTTGGTGATTTTAATAAAAAACCATCCGACTATTACGAATTAATAAAACTTTCCCCAGCCTATAGAGTTTATTATGGTATAGAGGATTTCATTGCAATTGCTGACAATTTAGATGAAATTATACAAACTTTTGAATCCATTGAAAAAGGAAGTGGAAGCATTCTCGCAAAATTTATGGCGGAAGCCAAAAGCAATTATAATATTGCTATAAAAGATTTAGTTTACCGACCTGGGGTTTCTGCTTTAGAATTAATTACCAAAGAAACGGCTTTGAAAGTCGGACAATTCTTCAGTACTATCAGCAAAGATGTTCGGAAAAAATTCAAGAACGAACGCTTAATCCAAATATTAGAATTTCCCGTTTTATTTCTTGGAGCAAAACCTTCCGACACGCCGTCATTCTACAGTTTTATGAATTACGCCGACTTTGGAATGGGGACTTGGCACCCCAAAACAGGTATGTATGACGTAATTCGTGGTATGGAAAGTTTGGCATTAGAATTAGGCGTTTCCTTTCAAACTAATGCGAACATTGAAAAGATTATTGTCGAAAATAAAACAGCCGTTGCATTACAAATAAAGGGTGAACGATTAAATGCCGACATCATTTTGAGTGGTGCCGATTACCATCATTCAGAAACTTTATTGGACGAAGAACACCGTGTCTATTCAGAAAAATATTGGGAAAGCAAAACTTTTGCCCCATCTTCCTTACTCTTTTATGTAGGTTTTAATAAAAAAATAGAAAACATAACGCACCATGCTTTATTTTTTGATGTTGATTTCAATCAGCATGCCAAAGATATTTATGACGAACCAAAATGGCCAGACAATCCGTTGTTTTATGCCAATTTTCCTTCGATTACAGATGAAACTGCAGCACCGAAAGGAATGGAATCTGGATTTTTCTTAATTCCTTTAGCTCCAGGAATTGAAGATACTGAAGCTTTGCGAGAAGCGTATTTTGACAAAATAATTGATCGTTTTGAAGCTTTAACGCAACAAAATATAAAAAATAATATTATTTTTAAGGAATCTTTTTGCAAAAACGATTTTGAAGAAGTCTATAATTCCTATAAAGGTAACGCTTATGGAATGGCAAATACACTGTTGCAAACTGCATTTTTGAGACCGAAATTAAAAAGCAAAAAAGTAGAAAATTTATATTTCACGGGGCAATTAACCGTTCCTGGACCTGGTGTTCCGCCAGCGTTAATTTCAGGAAAGTTAGTCGCCGAATTAATTGAAAAACACCTTTAGATATGAAATCCCTATTTGACAAAATATCTTTTGATTGTAGCCGAAATGTTACAAAATCATACAGCACTTCCTTTTCATCGGCAGTAAAAATGCTTTCGCCAAATATCAGGCAAGACATCTATAATATTTATGGATTTGTTCGCTTTGCAGACGAAATTGTAGATAGTTTTCACGACTATAATAAGGAAGAATTATTCTTGCTTTTTGAGAATGATTTAGAATTGGCTTTGAAAAATAAAATAAGCTTAAACCCAATATTAAACTCTTTTCAAAATACGGTGCACCAATATGAGATTCCTAACGAATTGATTGCCGCTTTTATGAAAAGCATGAAATTAGATTTAACAAAAACGGAATATAAAACAGAATCCGAATACAACGAATATATTTTTGGTTCTGCAGATGTTGTAGGTTTAATGTGTTTGAAAGTCTTTGTAAAAGGGGATGATTTGAACTATGAAACTTTAAAAAATTCTGCCATGCGATTGGGTTCAGCCTTTCAAAAAGTAAATTTCCTTAGAGATTTAAAAGCCGATTTTGAAGATTTAAACCGTACTTATTTTCCAAATACGGATTTATCAAAATTAGATGAAGTTTCAAAACTGAAAATTATTGAAGAAATTGAAGCTGATTTTAAAGCAGGATACGAAGGCTTAATTCATTTGCCAATGGAAGCAAAATTCGGAGTTTATACCGCTTATATTTATTATAAAAAATTACTTTCAAAATTGAAAAGCACACCATCCGAAGAAATTAAAAACACGCGAATTAGAGTTTCTAATTACCAAAAATATGGACTTTTTGCAAAATGTTACTTTTCCTACAAGCTCAATATTATTTAATTAAGCTGATTTACTTACTGTTTAAAACCATGGTGAGTGCTTTAGGAATGTAATTAGTTCCTTTTAAGTACTTTAAAAAATAAAAAAAGCGTTCCGAAACTGGACCGCTTTTTTCTTAATAACTAACCTCAACCTTTTTATTTTTCAAGCAATTGCTGCAACGGTTTCAATTGTTCCAAATCAATATTTGCCTTTTGAAGCACCGACATCATTGTCATAATTCCCGTTGGATTCATATCTTTTCCGAGAATTCTAACCACCGCAAAACCATTTTCTTTTTTATTCGCAAACAATACAAACTCTTCGATATGTTCGTCGCTTCCAACAAAACTCACAGAAGCGCCTTCTTTCCCAGAACCAAATTTCATCAATTGTTGGTACTTTTCATCCTTTAGAATTTCATTTACTTTAGCGCGTTCTATCTCAAATTCCGCTTTGTTTTTAGCATCTAATTTGAATGCTAAAATATTCATTTTATCAAAGGATTTCAAGGCAGCATTTTGTTCCGCAGTTAATTTCGTAGGATCAATATTCAAAATACTTGGTGATAAATCCAAAGCAATGAAATTCTTGTTTTCGGTATTTTCTACAAAGTACTTTTGTAAAGTGGGCTCATTATTACAACTTGACAATAAAAAACTTCCAATAATGGCAAGACTATAAATGTATTTCATCTTGGTTATTTTTTACCTTTTGTTACTTTTTTCAATTCGTCACCACCAGGAATTCTCATTTTATCCGTTAATACCGAAATTTCATTCAAATCAAAATCACCTGTCAAGGACATCAAAACCGTTTCATTTCCCTTAGAACTTCCTTCCATAAACATCAATAATTCTTTAATTTGCGAATCGTTAGAACCCGATCTTACTGAGATTTTAATATTTTTACCGTTATCATTCACACGCATCAACTCTTCCAAACCTGAAGATTTTATATATTTTTCTGAAGTCGCTTTCATTTCCGCTGAGACTCTTGTACTGTTGGTGGTAAACACTTTTAGATTGTCTAATTTTCTAATCAAATTTAAATACGGTTGTGCTTCTTTATCACTGGCATCCATTTTTACTTTGCTCATCAATTCAAACATTTTCTTGTTTACAATGATGGATGTTACGTCGTCTTGTCCGTCAAATTTATCAAATGCTGCTTGTCCAAAAAAGAACGTTGGCAACAACATAACTACTAATACTACTATTGATTTTCTCATGATTTCTATTTATTAAAATTGTTTTTAAAAATTAAGTCTTTTGAGTATTCATACTCGTTAACATATTCTACACTTTCTATTCCTACATTTACATTTTCAGACAATAAAGCCAACGCCTTTTGAGTTGCTGCGAAAGCGGCTTCAGGATTTTCACACGTTCCTAAATCTTCTTTATCAGTTGTCGAATGAAAATACGTAAAAGTGCTAATTCCAAGCAAAACTACAACAGAAGCCGCAATTGATAACCACATAACATTATGTTTTTTAGTTTTTTGTGGTAACTCATGCGAAGACTTTTGCTCTTTTGCTTCAGCGAAATAAACAAATAAAGGCGTGTAGTGTTCCAAATGCTGCGCAACATCGGATGAAGAAAAGTATTTTTTTAATTCTAATTCTTCGGCACTATTCGTTTCTCCTTGAAAGTATTTTTCTAAAATTATTTCTATTCTATTTGATTCCATAATCGTGTGTTTTTAACATAAACGCTCGTATCGTTTTCCTTCCTCTTGACAATGCTACTCGAATTGCCGTTTCATTCATGTCTAATATTTTTGCAATTTCTTCAAACTCATATTGCTCAATATCTCTCATTTGAATTATCATTCGTTGTTGTTCTGGCAATTGATTGATAATTTTTTCAACCCAGTCCAAACTGTCTTTATCTTCTAATTTCTTAAGTAAACTTGGCTCTCGATCGGTGTAATTGTCGTGAACCAATTTTAAGTTACTCGCTCTTTTCGATTTCAATTGATCCAAACAATAATTCTTAGTCATTGTCATTGCAAAAGCTTCTAAACTTTTATAATTGTCTATATTTTCATTCTTATTCCATAATTTCAATAGCACTTCTTGAGTCGCATCTTCAGCTTCTTCAGTACTTACCAACAATCGTTTGGCAAGACGAAAAAGTTTGTCTTTGAATGGCATAATGGACTTTACAAACTCATTTTGATTCATTGACTCCTATTTAGGCTATTATAAAAGAAAGACGATGATGGATTAATTTTGTTACAAGGTACAATAAAAATTTATTTTGATACGAATAAAAACCCCAACCTAAACAATAGATTGGGGTTTTGGAAAGAATTAAGTTGAAATTTAAAACATCACATTCAAACCAATTTTAAAATTTCTACCTTTGGTATTATAACCCACAGTTTCTTCAAAATCTTCATTCAAAATATTCATTACAGATCCAAAAATAGTCAATCTGTTTTTAATCAATTCATACTTAATTGTAGTGTTTAACAATTGATAAGAATCTAAAACAAATACTTGAGGTGGGTATCCCGAAAAACCATCTCTTTTATCCAAATATTGATAGTTAATTCCTAGATAAGCTCTATTTGCAAATTGATAATCTATACTTGCATTTACTTTATGTTTTGGATTATATAAATTAGCCTTAGTTTCTGCAAAAGTATTATTCACCGCTTTGGATTCAACTTGGCTAAAGGTGTAATTAGCGTTGAAATTTAAGTTGTCTGAAATAGTGTACGCTACAGTTGTCTCAACTCCTTTTGCGTTATATTTCCCTTCCGCGTTAAAATAAGTTGAATCATAAGTAATTGGATTAGAATAATATTCTATGGCATTTTTATCTTCCCTGTAAAAAGCAACTGAATTAAAATTAAGTTTGTTATTAAGTAATTTAATTTCAAAACCTGCTTCTAGTGTTGAATTGTCTTCAGCTTCTAGATTCAAATTACCCGCATAACCATCATGTAATTGATACAAGCTTGGCGTAATATATGCTGTACTAAAAGATGAAATTAATTTTAAAGGAATGTTTTTAAAATTATACGAAGGATTAATATTATAAACTAAATGATTTCCATAATCACTGTGGATATTCAGCCTACCCCCTAGGTTAACATTAAATCCAGATTTCGAATTGTACACAAAACTAACATAAGGATCAATCATGTTAATTTTAGCTAACTCATTTGTAATAGTAGTATACTGACTCGAAATTGACATATCATAGAATTGAAACTGAACTCCAGAAACAATAAATAATTCTGAATTGATTTTATGCTTATTAAAAAAATCTGTATTAACGTTTCTTGATTTATAGTTTGTAAAACCTCCATATAAAAACTCTTCCCTTTCTATCAAATTAAGGCTAGAATTGAAAATAAGCTCTCCATTTCCATATTTATATTTTGGAGAAAAGCCAAAATTAAACTGTTCTGAAATAGAGAAATTTTCGGAATTATCAGCAAAAGAACCAGAATCAAAATCATTTTTGAATTTATCGTATTTTGCAAAAAAATCTAAATTTAATTTTTTCGTAGGAGTAAAACCTATTTTAACCATCGTATTTACTCTTGAGAAATGATCTTCTTCAAAATCAACGCCTTTTGCTTCAGAAATCCCTTTGGTTTCAACACTATTTATGGTCGCCAAATAATTAATTTTCCCGACAGTTCCATTCAAACCAAATCCTTGATTAAAATCTTGAGATCTATAATTTGTATTCTCAGCGGTTGTTTGCGTACCTAAACTAGTATATACATTCCCCGTAACTTCCTTTTTACTAGCTTTTTTCAATGTAATATTTATTACTCCAGTAGCGGCTCCTGAACCGTAAAGTGTACTTGCAGCACCTTTCATCACCTCGATACTTTCTACTTGTTCGGCAGAAATTAATCGCAAATCGTATTCTAAATTTATTCCTGAAGCATCGGAAACTGGAATTCCATCAATCAAAATTAGGGTTTGACGGTTTCTTCCACCACGTACATAATACCCTAAATTTTTACCAGCACTACTCTGATTTCCATTGACTTCAAGTCCCACAACGGTACTTAAAATTGTGGCTACAGACTGTCCTGGTTTTTTAGCCAATTCGGCAGCATTAATTTTTACAATCACTTTTCCTGATTTTTCTTTTGACAAAGCAAATTTAGAATCGGAAATTACAACCTCATCAAGTTGATTTAGAGTTGGTTCTTGTGCATAAGTGTTCATAGCCAATAATAATGTTAACGCACTGAAGCGAATCATTTTTTTGTTCATTTTACGTTAATAATAATTTAATAAAGTGGGGAGAAAAGTATAGAATTTACCATACCCAAACCTTTTTTCCCGAAAGTTTGATACTCGATGTAATAGGCAGGTCTCCTGGCTTGCGTCATGTTGTTGACCTTCCCACCACGCAGGGCGTGGCAGTGGTTTTGTAGAGAACAACACGCTTATTAGCTTACAGTTGCGGGAACAGCACAGGTTTTGAACCTGTTTCCCTTTTAATGCTATTTTAAAATTTAAAACAGCAACCTTAATACGGATGCAAATATAGGGTTTTGATTCCGTTATTTTAATATTATTTTAGTTTTCCGTAAATAAAACAAACATAACTTTTACATTTGTAAAACTTTTTAAGTAAAACTATGAAATCCAATTTCCTTCTCGTTTTCGCTTGTTCCTTATTTTTTATTCTTTTGGGATGCAAACAAATTAATGATGAAAATTTAGTTTCATTTTCGGCTTCAGCCAATAGCGTAAAGTATGCCAAAGGTTTAGAAATTTATAAATACAACGGCTATTCAATACTGAAAATTATAAAACCTTGGCCCGAAGCAACAGTTGGATTCACTTATGTTTTAAAAGAAAAAAATGGAACTATTCCTGAAAGTTTAAAGCAATTTACGGTGATTTCTGTTCCCATTCAATCGGTTGTGGTAACTTCTACAACCCATATTCCATCGCTTGAAATGTTGGGTGTTGAAAACACTTTGGTAGGTTTTCCAAGTACCAATTTTATTTCATCTGCAAAAACCAGAAAAAGAATTGATGCCGGAAAAGTTCGAGAAGTAGGAATCAACGAAAGTTTAAATACCGAAATTTTAATTGATATGAAACCCGACGTAATTGTAAGTTTTGGAATCAATAACAGTAATCCAACGATTGATAATTTACAAAAAAGCGGCCTGAAAGTATTGATAAATGGCGATTGGACGGAGCAATCACCTTTAGGAAAAGCCGAATGGATTAAGTTTTTTGGAGCTTTATACGGATTGGACGCTAAGGCAAATGTCCTTTTTACAAAAATTGAAAATAATTACAAAAATGCTATGTCTTTAGCTGAAAAAACGACTCAAAAACCAACCGTTCTTAGTGGTGCAATGTTTCAAGATCAATGGTATGTTCCGCAAGGTGAAAGTTGGGTTTCTGTGTTTTTGAAAGATGCAAAATCCGATTATTTATGGAAAAAAACTAAAGGTTTTGGAAGTTTATCTTTGCCCTTTGAAACCATTTTAGACAAAGCTCAAAACGCAACTTTTTGGATTGCTCCTGGCAATTTTTCTTCGCTTAAGCAAATGAGTGAAAGTAATACCCATTACACTGAATTTTCGAGTTTCAAAAATAAAAAAGTATATTCGTATGCGATAAACAAAGGTGCAAAAGGTGGAATTGTATATTTTGAATTGGCTTCTGCTCGTCCAGATTTGGTTTTGAAAGATTTAATAAAGATATTTCATCCTGAATTATTGCCTAATTACAAACCCTTTTTCTTTCAAAAATTAGAATAAATTGAATACTAAAAATAAAAACACTTTACTTTTTTCATCTCTAATTTTAGGGGTTGTTTTGTTGTTTTTACTTAATATTAGTTTGGGATCCATTACAATTCCTATAAAAGACATTTTCAATAGCATTATCAACGGAATTTGCAGCAAAGAATCGTGGAATTACATCATTTTAAATTATAGATTACCAAAAGCAATAGTAGCGATATTAGTAGGAATTGGCCTTTCAATTAGCGGATTGCTGATGCAAACATTATTCAGAAATCCATTGGCAGGTCCTTATGTTTTAGGGCTCAGTTCAGGAGCCAGTTTGGGAGTTGCAATTGTGATATTAGGCGCTACTTTTTTACCCCCATTTCTTTCGGTATTTTTCCTTTCATCATACGGAATCATACTCGCTTCAAGTGCAGGTAGTTTCTTGGTTTTATTGTCTGTTTTAGCCATTGCACAACGACTTCGAGATACTATGGCAATCTTAATTGTTGGATTGATGTTTGGGAGTTTAACAAGTGCTATTGTTGGCAGTTTAACCTATTTTAGTACTGCTGAACAACTTCAGAAATTCACCTTTTGGTCTTTGGGAAATCTCGGGAATTTATCTTGGAATTCAATTGTAATTTTATGCTTTTGCGTAGTTTTAGGATTGCTCTTAAGCGTTTTAAGTATCAAACCATTAAACGCATTATTATTGGGTGAAAATTATGCAAAAAGCCTTGGGATGAATTATAAAAAAACCAAATACATCATCATTTTTGCAACCAGTTTATTGGCAGGAAGTATCACGGCTTTTGCAGGACCTATTGCTTTCATTGGGCTGGCGGTTCCACACATTGCCAAATTAGTATTTCAAACCAGCAATCACAAAATATTATTTTGGAGCACCTTACTTTTTGGTGCAATTATAATGCTGATTTGCGATATCATTTCCCAAGTTCCAGGCACAGAAATTATTTTGCCAATTAACGCTGTAACTTCTATTTTCGGTGCGCCAATAGTGATTTGGTTGTTGGTTAGAAAAAGAAAAATGATGTCGTAAATGGTAGCTATTGTATTAGACACTGATTACTTAGTCTGTTCGCTTCGCTCGTGTTAAATATTAACCGCAAGGAGCGCAAAGTTTTACGCAAGGTTCGCAAAGGAAAATCTATTATCTATTCGTCTATCATCTATTTTTCTATTATCTATTTTCCTTATAATATCTCGCTTCAATTCTCTTAATATCTTTTATAGAACTTCTAGCCCACTGCAATCGTTTTTTAAGGATTTCATCTTCGGATAATTGCCAATTTATATCGGAATTTCGAAGTCGGTGCATTAAATTTTGAATGATAATTGCCGCAGAAACTGATATATTTAAACTTTCAGTAAACCCCACCATTGGAATCTTTAGAAAACCATCTGCTTTTTGCAAAATCTCTTCAGATAATCCATCGCGTTCAGTTCCAAAAAACAAAGCGCTGGGTTTTGAAATATCAAAATCATCCATCAAACAATCATTCTCATGCGGTGTCGTGGCAATAATTTGATATCCTTTGGCTTTTAAAGAAGCTACACAGCCAGAAATACTATCAAATGCACTAATATCTACCCATTTTTGAGCACCCATAGCAATTTCTTTATCAATACTTTTGCCATATCGTTGCTCTATAACATTCAATTCTTGAATACCAAAAACCTCGCAACTGCGCATAACCGCACTCGTATTGTGCATTTGAAAAATATCTTCAACGACAATCGTAAAGTGATTCGTTCTATTTTTAAGAACGTTCAAAAAACGCTCCTTCCGGTTTTCTGTAAGTATATTTTCAAGAAATTCTAAGTAGGCAATGTCAATCATTATTCAAGTATTTTAGGTAAATTTAGAAACAAATTTGAGTTTTAAAAACTTTTCGATTTAAACTTAAGGGATAAAAAAATTCCAACGACCTAAAAACCTATTTTAACCAAACAATTCTTTATATTTGCACTTTCAAAAAACATCACAACAATGACTACTTTAAACGAATTAAATGCTATTTCTCCAATAGACGGAAGATACAGAAGTAAGACCATTTCATTAGCGCCATTCTTCTCAGAAGAAGCATTAATTAAATACCGTGTATTAGTTGAAATTGAATACTTTATCACTTTGTGTGAAATTCCATTGCCTCAGTTAAAAAGTATTGATCCGGATGTGTTTGAAAGCTTACGAAACATCTATAAAAACTTCTCCACGCAAGATGCACTTTGGATAAAAGAAACCGAAAAAACGACCAATCACGATGTAAAAGCAGTTGAATATTTCATCAAAGAAGCTTTCGGAAAATTGGGGTTATCACAATATAAAGAATTTATCCATTTTGGATTGACTTCACAAGATATCAACAATACAGCTATTCCATTATCAACAAAAGAAGCTTTTGAGAAAGTATATATGCAATCTTTAATTGGATTGACTTCCAAATTAAAAGAGTTGAGTGTAGAATGGCGCGATATTCCAATGTTGGCAAGAACCCATGGTCAGCCAGCCTCTCCTACTCGTCTAGGTAAAGAAATAGGTGTTTTTGTAGAGCGATTAGAAGAGCAAATGCGCTTATTATTCAATATTCCTTTTGCGGCTAAATTTGGTGGAGCAACTGGAAATTACAATGCGCATCACGTGGCGTATCCACAGATAGATTGGAAAAAATTTGGAAGTGATTTTGTAGAAGGAAATTTAGGTTTGCACCATTCTTTTCCAACAACTCAAATAGAACATTACGATCATTTTGCAGCATTTTTTGACTGTTTAAAAAGGATAAATACCATTATAATTGATTTAGATAGAGATATTTGGACATATGTTTCTATGGACTATTTCAAACAAAAAATCAAAGCGGGAGAGATTGGTTCTTCAGCTATGCCACATAAAGTAAATCCTATTGATTTTGAAAATTCAGAAGGTAATTTAGGGATGGCAAATGCTATTTTTGAGCATCTTTCAGCTAAATTACCATTATCAAGATTGCAACGTGATTTGACTGACAGTACAGTTTTGAGAAATATTGGTGTACCAATGGGACATACATTAATTGCCTTTGAAGCCACTTTGAAAGGATTGAACAAATTACTGTTGAACGAACCTAAATTTCACGAAGATTTAGAGAAAAATTGGGCAGTTGTAGCAGAAGCCATTCAAACAATTTTACGCAGAGAGGGTTACCCAAATCCATATGAAGCGTTGAAAGGTTTAACCAGAACTAATGAAACGATTGACAAAAATGCGATTCATAATTTCATTTCATCTCTTGAAGTTTCTGATAAAATTAAAGAAGAGTTGATGCAAATTACTCCGAGTAATTTTGTGGGAATTTGATTTTTTTTAACAAAGTCGTAAAAAGTCGTTTGACTCACTAAGGAAATTAAAAATCTTAGCGGGTAATGAAATTCAATTAAGGTTTTGATAAACTTGTAGAAGAAAATATTAAATTTATAGAAATGAAATTGAAGATGCAAAAGAATGCAACTGGCGAAATCAAAGCCTGCTAATCGATGCTATTACTTCATTATGCAAAGCTGCATGACCAAGTATAAATAAACTCAATAATCTCATAAAAGGGTATAACAAAAAAAGCCTCGAATTTCTTCGAAGCTTCAATATTTTGGGTGGCTGACCGGGTTCGAACCGGCGACCCTCGGCACCACAAACCAATACTCTAACCAGCTGAGCTACAACCACCATTTTTAACGAGTGCAAATATATCACAAATGTTTTATTTTGCCAAGTAAAAAATCAAAAAATTAAATCAAATCCCCTAAGCTATTAACTGCCACATACCTTTCAACAGTAAAACCTTCGGCATATTCTGTTCCAATTAACCTTCCTAATTCACGAGAGCGATTATGGATACTATCTAAGAAGTTTTTAGTAGAAATTGGTGTTTCAGGTTGCTTTGAATTAGGATTGTAAAACTGAGAACCGTAAGCCAAAATCGAAGCTTCCTTTTTATCGATAAATCCTGTAATATCGACTACAAAATCAGGTTCTAAGTTTTTCCATTGTATGTAATGATACACAAATTTAGGTCGCCAAGCCGTTTGTGGAAATCCATCAATTGAAGTTTCAATCTTTATTAATCCTGATAAAAAACAGGCATCAGAAACCAATTTACTTCCTTTTTCGTGGTCAATATGGCGGTCGTCAATGGCATTGCATAATACTATTTCGGGTTTGTATTTTCTAATGATTTCAATGATTTTCATTTGGTGA
>Ga0209443_1001586_pt1 | contig 14107 bp, 16 predicted proteins | sample LauGreBMM110DCMD_2_FD_187571 | JGI IMG/M metagenome (GOLD analysis project Ga0209443, IMG submission 187571) | Freshwater lake microbial communities from Lake Michigan, USA - Su13.BD.MM110.DCMD (SPAdes) (version 2) | ecosystem: Environmental > Aquatic > Freshwater > Lake | place: Lake Michigan... | reverse complement strand
GTTTTGAGCTATTTCATTACAGGGTGTCTAATCCATTTGTGTTGCGAGTACTTTGGCGTTAATGCTTGGTACTGTACTAATGGAGTCGCCTGTAAAAATAATATTTAAAAAAAAATTACACAAATAAAAAAATTAAACAACATGCACGAATTAATAATTATTGCTATTGTCGCTGGCATTGTCTTTTTAGTATATTATCTTGCAAACCATACGTCTGTTTTCTCTTACATTAAAGAGAAATTTAACTCAAATAAGAGCAGTGTGCCGGTGATTATAGGGGAACTTGCCGGTCCGGTAAAAAGCATTACCTTTGGTAAAACGTTAGTCAAAAATAATTGTAAGCAAGAAAAATACAATTTCAATCTTATCTCAAAATTAGGCGGAACCGGGTGCACCGGAACAATAGCTGGAGACAAAATAAATTTAACGGCAAGCGGAACAAACTACACAGGCACTGGAAATACCGTACAACTGATTAAGAATGCTGATGACAAATGCTCATTCGATACCGAATTTAACGTTGAAATTGAACCGGAAAAAAATAAAAAAGGCCCGGTAAAAAGCATTGTACTAGGACCAAAAATAAGTACGCAAAATTGTGATATGGTTAAGAAATATAAATTTGAACTAGTGTCAACCACAGGAACCGGGTGCACTGGAACCCTTGAAAATTACAATAGTATAACTGTTATAACGGGCGGGAACGACTACACAACCACTGGAAATACTCTAAAAATAATAAATGAGGGAATGGACTCGTGCTCATACGACAACACTGATTTAAGTGTGGAAATTTAATAAAAAAAAATATATTTATACATCGTAGTAGCCGCCGTGCTCTGCAGTCATATGGTCGTAGCAGTCGCCGGCCTCGTCAAAATCGCGGAAACATCCGGCAAAAGCGCACAGATGGGTTGCTATCCCACGGGAACCGCAAGCGACGCACTCGACGTGGTTGCAGCCGGTATTAATGACGCCACCAGTGGAAATAGCCTTGCAAACCACCGAGAAGCACCGGGGACAATAAAAGACGCGGTCCACGGGCGCTGTTGACGCCTTTGGTAAAAAACAGTCTGAACAGACAAACCCGGTAGCGTTAGCATTAGCGCCATGTTCGCCACAAGTGCGCGGTGAAAAAATTTTAAGGACATTGCATGCAATACACCAGGCCATAGTGTTTTGCAGGGCAATTGCTGATGCATTTTCAGGAACAATGAGATTTTTGATGGGATGGTTTGCTGAACTCTTTTGGCAAATAGCGCGGCGACAAAATGGACAATTAATTGCCGACATCTCTACAATGCAACCAGGCTTGGCGAAATCCCAGAGCTTGTAGACGCAGCCGGTGCAAATGACGCCGGTGCAATTGGGTTTACCGGCCCGAACGACTGGCGCGTGACCGGCGATGCCGCAGATAGAAAGCTGGCCTGAATGAGGATCGACTTCTTCGCAGCAAAGAGTGCAGTCTGAAATGTATTTCAAGTGAAATTGCAAATAAAGAAGTAAATCAACCTTATGGAAAATAGCATCTCCATTAGGCAGCGTTAGCATTTTGTTGTGGATGGTATCGATTTCGCTTTTCCAAGTGCTTCCGAGGGCAACGGTCCTATTTTTGCGCAGCGCCAGAGTGTCCTTGAGGCCATTGGTTGATAAGAAACGATTGAGCTCCACGGTAATCGGTAAATACTGAATTTTATTTTCAATACACAGAGCGCATTGATCGAGCGTTGACGCTGGATTTGGCATAATCCATTTGTTGAGGCAAGTACTACATTCAACGAGCGGAGCTTTTTTTTCATTGAAACAGTAATAGCACTTGGCCGAGTATTTTTTTTCGATAAAAATGTCGGGACGAACCAAAGCATAGATGCCACGACATTTTTCGCAAGTAACGTGCTTGGCCGTTTCGGATACTTCAGTAGGTTCAAAGCAACAATTACCCGGTTCACAAAAGCCGCAAATTGCTGAGCCAACGATCCTAATGGACTCTGGCCGGTTGAAGCCACATCGGTTGCAACAGAATGTTTGAACGGCAAGATCCAATAACAATGGTTTTGTTGAAACGGTCACGGTAATATTTTTTGGAAGATGAATGATGTAATTGGCGCCGGCAGCGGCCGAAAGAATGCGGTGCTCATCCAGAGTAAGAAATGACCGGTGTTTTTGTTGCAGAAGAAAATGAACAAATCCAATGGCAAAGTTCTCCGGGTACTTGTACTTTCCAAGCGAATCAATTTCAAAATTAAGCCATTTGCCGACGACAGTGCCAAGGTAATTCCGGGCCCTGGTACGCAAAACATAATCGGCGCCGAGTGATAGCAAAGCAATGATGGCGCTCTGCCGTTGATTTGCAAGATAGCCTGGGGAAATAAGATGAGTCAACATAGAAAAAAACAGGTAATCCGGAACGGCCTGGGGAACGATAGCAAGCGAAGACGGTTGAATGCCCATTGAATCAGAAAAATTTACGTCGACACTGATTTCCTGGAGGCCGTTGATGAACCATTTGAAGTGCGACACGTTTACTTTTTCAAAAGAGCTAAAGAGACTCTGCAAATTTTTAACAGGAAAAGCTATTTTTTCAACAGAAGATGGCGTAAAGCAAACCAAAAATCCAGGGCAGTTTGAAAGTTCAGGCAATGCACTTAAAAATTTGTCGTCGAAAATTTCAAGGCGGCCAAACGAAGCATCCATCAGTTGCCGAAGCTCGCCGGTAGTATCAATGCGGGACAACCTGTCTTTGATTAAAATAACAGAAGCATCATCACGGCGTAAAATGACAGATCGGTAAAGCTCTGCAGTAATCCGGTTGCCAAACATATCAAGGGCGCCAGCAAGTCCACGGCGATTAAGCTGGTCGTTAAAAAAGGCGACACACTTGGCAAAGTAGTTGACATCGCTAATAACGGTTTTGCGGATATCTTTAAACTTGATGGCTAAAAAAGAATTGGTTTTTAACATTAGCTCCTGGACGGCCGTTGTAACAGTTGCAATGATTTTTGTTTTCAAACAAGGCAAAACAGAGCCAAACGGACTGTAGGTCTTGTCGTAGCCACGGGTATTGGTTGAGTAATGATGGTCGTCGATGAACGAAATCATAATGCAACCGGTAGCAACGACTTGAGCGGCAATTTTAGCGAGATCCCAGGTCCAGCCTTTTGCTTGAAAAAAGTCATATTCCCTTTTGGAGTTATATCCCAAAAAGACGCCATTGGGCAAATGCGGGAACGCGTCTGTAAAATGAATTACCAGGGTCTCGTTGTCAAGCAATTGATTTTCAAGACAGTACATCAGCGCCGTTAGCTGACACTCGTCGCAGTCATCATTTCTTTCAGGCTTTTTGTTTGTTTCGATAAATCTGGCCAGAGATTCAGCTGATGTTGTAAAACTGCAATGGGTCACGACTGGGTCAATTGGTAGTGATTGGTGAGCGTAATCAGAATAAAAACAGACAGAAAATTCAACTTTCTTAAAGAAAAGGTCGAGGAATAGCCGTAGTTCTTGGATAACGGGCAGAAGCGCTTCAAGAAAATAGGTCATTGACCCGGTTTTGTCGATAAGGATTAACACTTTCATCTTATCAGCAACAACAGAGTAAAAAAAATGATTATATTTTTAGAAAACACAAATTTATACTGATTTTTTTTTGTTATCATTTGTCATTTTTTGCAAAAAAAAATTGAAAAAAAAAGTTGCAAAAAAAAAGTTGCAAAAAAAATAAATTTTTTTTTAATGAAAGTGCCAAGAGAAGCCACGCGAAAGCGTAAACGAAAGATCAAGTACTGTACCTTTCTGAATTGTCCACGCCAAGCTCGTGGTGTTACTAAATTTTGCTCTGTACACAAAGGAGGACGTCGGTGCCAGGGCTTTAAAGATAATGGCGACAAGTGTGAAAAAGGCGCTTTGGTATCAACTAATTTTTGCTCTGTACACAAAGGAGGACGTCGGTGCCAGGGCTTTAAAGATAATGGCGACAAGTGTGAAAAAGGCGCTTTGGTATCAACTAATTTTTGCTGTGCGCACAAAGGAGGACGTCGGTGCCAAGGATTTATAAACGACGGTACAAAGTGTGACAATGGCGCCATAGGAACTACTTTTTTTTGCAAAGCTCACGGCGGTGGAAAGCGATGTCAATTTGTAAACGACAACGGAGACAATTGTTCAACTGGCGCAATCGGAGCAAGTGGTCTTTGCACTATTCACGGAGGAAACCCCTGCAAGTATATTGACGGCAATGGCGATAAATGTACAATCGGTGCTTATGGCGCTACTGGGCTTTGTATTAAACATGGCGGTGGACCTCGGTGCCAAGGATTTAAAAACGACGGTACAAAGTGTGACAATGGCGCAATCGGAGCAAGTGGGTTTTGTTCAGTGCATAAAGGAGGACGTCGGTGCCAGGGTTTTAAAGAAGATGGATTAGCGTGTGACAATAGCGCTCAAGGATCTACTTTATTCTGCAAAGCTCATGGAGGAGGACGTCGGTGCCAGGGTTTTAAAGAAGATGGATTAGCGTGTGACAATAGCGCTCAGGGAGGATATTATTTTTGCAAGGCTCACGGTGGTGGTAGGCGTTGCCCCAGCTGCATTGATTGGATAGACAGTAGATGTGGCCAAAAAAAGTATAATGGCTATTGTGCGACATGCTACCATCGACTGTTTCCAAACACTCAACGACTGGGGGTTCGCAACTACAAGACCAAAGAATTAGCAGTGCTTTGTCATCTCGAGCAGCATTTTCCCACTCATCATATCGTAAATGACCGGCGCGTCAGTGATGGATGCTCTAAGAAAAAACCAGATTTTTTTTTTGAATTGTTAACGCATGTTATTATGGTAGAAGTCGATGAGAATGGCCACATGTCATACGATCAAAGCTGCGAGAACAAGAGAATGATGGAGCTTTCCGAGGACATAGCGCATCGGCCGCTTGTTTTCATTCGATTTAATCCCGATAAAACAAGTACAGAGCCTGGTTGTTGGGGCTATGATGAAACCGGACGGGCTGTTGTCAAAAAAAAGCGGGCAATCGAATGGCAAGAGCGGCTTGCGGCGCTGACGGCTAAAATAACTTTTTGGTTAACGACAATACCAGATAAAACAGTTGAATTAATAAAATTGTATTATTAAAAATTTTTTTGTGTTAATGTGTTTGCCTACATTATATTTAATAACACTAGGAATTTTATAAAGCTATAAAATAAAGATGAATACTTTTTTTGTCAAAACAGTTTTGGGAGCTTCGCATAAAATTTTACTGGATGCAACCGAAGTAAATCCAGTAACTGTTTGTGATAGTATACAGCGGCAATTGCCAGCGTCCTATCAGAATAAAAATTTTAGGGTTGTCTGTGAAGGCAAAGATTTGTTGACGTTTGATGTTTTTCCAAACGGCGTTGGAAAATATTTTTCAGGATTGGCCAATATATATGTGCTTGGATCGATGGAGGCCAGTGGCGCATTGGGCCCCGGCGCTACTGAACCGACAAAAGAAGAAAAAATAAAGCTTAAGTTGCTGGCGCGGCTCAGAAAATTTGAACAAAAAGGATTTAGCCTGTCAAAGCAATTTACAATGGATTGTCGACAAGAAGAAATACTGCAAGAGCTGGCGCTGCTACATGTGCTTAAAGATATGCGAGACGCGAAAAGCGACGACACGCTGCTACCTGTTCGGCAATGCATTGCGCACGGATGCGGAAACTTTTTGGCGCCCGATGAGGATTTGCGGTGTAAAATATGTTATCATTGAAAACTTATAAGCATATTAAAAATTAGTTTTTGTAATTTAATTCATAAAGACTAGGCTGGAGGTCGAATAAAAGAAATGAATAAGTAGTAAAAATTCTGAATTCGCCAGAGTCGACTGGGGACTGCTGCCAATCCTTGAGTTTTTCAATGACGACGGCGGCAAAATTTTGTTTTTTGCGAATTTGCAAAACGTTTTCAGAGGCGATTTTAAAAATAGATTCCGCCAAGCGTTCTCTTTCAACAATGCAGGAGCAGTCCTCGAGTTGGTAGAGAATTTCTCTGATTGTGGAAAAAGGACTCTGTACGACCATTGTGTGGGTGTTTTTTTTAACACAATAAAAAAATTTAACTTAGCTGAAAGTGAAATACAGAGCTTAGGTAAATTATAACCGCAACTACCAGGACAATGTACGCCGAAAATGTAATGTATTTAATAGAAGGGGTTTTGTTTTTAAGAAAAAGCTCGATGATGGAATTTATAGAAAAGGAAATGGAGAAAGCGAGAGAAGAAATAAATAGAACAATTAAATTGTATTTGGGTTTGTTATCTTCTTCTACTTTATCAAAAAGAATAGATTTTTGCATTTTATAATTTATAAAAAATTTATTGTTTTAGCAATTTTTTTTTTGACGAGCAATGCCAATGACAGCACAGGCCGTGCGAATGCCAGCATTACCATTCTCGCCAGAATCAATGGCAAGCTGAGTTAGCTGGCCCGATGGGTCCCGCTGGTTTTGATAGATACCGCAGTCATCGACACCCAGATGAATGACAACGCAGCGACCGATAACACTTTCAGGCCCTGAAAGATTCACCAAGTCGTCTGTATAGCTAAAAAGGCACTGGCCACTAATACTAGCCACAATGTTATTTGCGAGGTCCCCTACATGCCTGGTTGAAAGCGCCGAGTGCTTTGTGCCGCGGGGATTATAGTGGGCACAGGAGCTAGCGCACCCTTCGCTTAAGTCGCCGTACATATGTATGTGACATCCGTGTTTTCCTGGTCTGGCAAATCCTGAAAGATCAAAGGTAATGGTTGTGTATTCACGGGGCGATGGCTGGTAAAATCGCACAGTTCCCCCTATACCATACCGCGATGTTCTAGGGTCAAAAACGGCAATAGCGTGCATTTAAACAAATAATAAATTTATTTTTTTAATATATTTTTTTATTCCTCGTGAAAACGCCCACGAAAGACTCGGCAACCACAGTCGCTGCAGGTCATAATCGCCTCGTTGTCAGAATCAAGATCATCCTCAATCACAAGGCCTGATGTTGTGCAGGTTTTGGTTGTGGCCTGCGCTTGGCATATAAATTCAAACTTCGAGTCAGTTGCATCCTTGCTGCACTTCAATTCTTGAGCAGGGGCCCATTCGACCCAGAAGCGGTTTGCTTTGAAAGGCGACACTTGGGCGGCCCGGCGGCGTTGGCGGCGTTCCGCACGCGTTGTTCGTCTCTGGTCCTCCGTAGACTTGCTGGTCTCTTGTGCTTCTTGAGGTTGCTGCATTTTTAAAAAAAAATAATTATGTTTAGTGATTTTAAGTAATATAAATAATTTTATGTAATAAGTACTTGTGGGTTTATAAAAAAATTCATAAAAAAATTAACACAAATTTAAAATTTTGCTAAAGATGCCGGTAAGACGTTATTTTTAAAAAGAGGTCTATTGTACTTTTTGCGGTAGACGTCGTCGTTGCTGTCGCATTCGATTATTTTTTGGATTACAGTAGTTACCTCTTGATCCGTGTAATCGGGAGAAATATAAAAGATAGATTCCAAGTCGATGAAGTCGGCGATGTTAGGGCATCCCCAATAAATAGGAATTGTCCCGCAAAAGTAGGCATTTAAAACTTTTTCAGTGCAATAGTTGTGCAGCGAAATATTTTCAAAGCATATCATAAATTTATAGTTTGAAATAAATGAGCAATTTTCTTTTGAACTATAACTTTCACGAGGAGGGCAATCCTTTTTATTATTTTCGACCTTTCCACACGAGTCAATTGCCTTGTACTTTGAGAGTTTTTTAAAAAAATCTATTCTATTACTTGAATTTTTATTTGACACCGAAAACAGACAAAAAGATTTTTTCATTAGCTCCCGGTCATCTATGTAGCGCACTGCCATGGGTGACTTTATATTTTCCTTGAATGTAGTGTGCAGTGTAAAATGTAAAAACGGGGCAAAGCTCTTATGGGAAGGCCCCGGTACTAAATTTAAATGAAACTTTTTCGGATTTCTATAGGTTTGTTCTCCGGAAAATTGAATATTATAATGATTTGGGTTATCAGAAATAGTCGAGTGGCCAAAGACAGAGTAAATATTATAGGCTGTTTTGCCGGGTAGTTTAAGTGAGCTAACAAGTGTTTCAAAATATTTTTTGGATAGTTTATCCTGCTGAATTTCTGGCCAAAAATCCAAATAATTGATAAACAATGAGTATTGAAAGCGCAAGTATACATTGTATAAAACAATTAAAATGACTACAACAATAACACTTACTACAGCAATTGTTTTAAATTCCATTTTTATTTTTTTAAATAGAAACGTTATTTTAAATTTGTTAATGTAGAAAGTAAGCTATAGTAAAAATTATAACGCAAATAAAAAGTATGTACATTATAAAATAAAACGGGTTTTCCTTATTTATAATGTAATGTAAATTATAATTTTTTTGGAAGTCCGGGTTTAACAAAACTCTATTTCCAGTAACATTGTTGTTAACAAATTTATTGATATCTTGCGCGCCATTAGAGTTTACAAAGTATCTAATATATGGACTTATCATTATAACATAATTATTTTTACGCAAAACATCCAAATAATTAAAATCTTCAATGGATGAAGGACTGAATTTTAGACCTTTCTTAAAAATTTTTGTTTTCAAAGCAAAGCTTATTCCCACATTATCTTGGTAAAAGTTATCAGTATTTAGGGGCGGCAAAACATCACCCTGAATGATCCGGTACATCCTGAAAATAATAACATCGGTAGCGGGAAATTTATCAAGTTCACTGTTAAATGTCTCAACATAATTATTTGCTATTACATCATCATCGTCTAAAAAGGCGATCCACCGTGTTTTAACAAATTCCATGCCAAAATTTCTAACATTTCCGGCTTGATTTTTTAATACTCCTTTTTTGTTTGATTTTAAAATGAATATCTTCTTATTTGTTGTAACTATGGTTGGTTCAATGCCGTCAAAAATAATTATTATTTTCCAATTTTCATTTGTTTGATTGAGTATGGAGTCTATAGAATTTTGCAAAGTACTTCTTCCTATTGATGGAATAATAAATGTTACTTCATTCATTTATTTAATTTAATTTTTTTTTAATATTACAGACTATTCTGGTATAATTGTAAAAAATTTTCAATTTGTTGTGCTGTTTTTATAAACTGAAAATTATAGTGATCTGTGTGAATAGTGCTCTGTAAATTTAAATTTGGAATTATTAGTATGTCACCATCATAGTGATAGGTTTTTACCAACCCGTAGATAAAATAATCAGCTGGTAAAATGTTATTTTTTTGATTTTGTTGAAGAATTATAGTATTATCTTGGAAAACAGAATTAATAATTTCCGTAATTCCTTTCTTATTTATAAGATAACAGACCGTTGAAAGACATAAACTTTCATCGTTTGAAATGTACCTATTGTCCTTGCTTTTGTCGCAAAAATGAAATAAATTTATAATTCTCCAGTCAGAAGGAGCATTCTTTACTATTTCGTCTATTTTATTGGACCAATGGTTATAGGTTACGAAAGATGTGTCGTCCTCCAAGATCATCACCATTTCTTCATTGTTTACAAATGCAGCGTATATTGCTTTTAGATGCGAGAGCGTACAGCCAAGCACTGGCTTCATATTTTCACCGGCTACATCTTTAAATTTATTTATGAAATTTATTTTTTTTGATGAATTCAAAGTGATCTCGCCGTTTTCCGTTGACTCAAAATCATTGCCATATATCCCATTGACTCTGTGCAACAGTAAATTGTGTTCTTTCTGTTGACTCAACATTATCTTATCCCTGTCTTTTGACTTTTCCAAATTGATATAGTACATTGGAAGATTTAAGTTTTTTTTCGGGGTTCCATAGTCCAAGCTCTTTAATTGATTTAAATACTGGTCAAAATTTTTTTCCTGCGGCGACGTATGAATTCCCGCCCAAAAAACCACTGCTACTATTAGTACCACTGCTACTACAATAGCTATGGAATCCATTATTATTTTATTAATTTATTAATTTATTAATTATAAATTTTTTTTTGCACAACATGTCCAGCATAGTCATGGCTTTTAAAATTAAATTTTTGCAGACGATTTGTTTTAAGAATCTGTAATTTATGGCCAGTTTTTGATTTAATGTTAAAAACATCGGTTTTTGGATCGTCTCCAATTAATTCAACTAATTTTTTTTCAGAAAAAATAATATTTTCTACATCAGTAACCATTACGTAATAAGATTTTTGCTTTACTTTTTTAAGAAAATTCTTGTTGTACGATTGATATATGTTGTATAACTGGTCATCACTGTCACTGTGCTTAATGGTAACTGGAAATCCTTTAGTCTCTGGTCGCCAATTATCGGTACTGCCATTGTCGACCAGGTAAAAGTGCTGAACCCCCTGACCAGTATAATTGGTTAGCCACTCTCGCATGACAGCCGCTTTATTCTTAAAACTGGCGACGACCACTAGTAAATAAATTGGTCTGCATAGTAAAATCCGCCATGTTCTTTCGATAAAATGATCAATTTCTTCGCACTTGTGCTTTTGTTGATTTTTAATGTCTATAAAAACATTTTTAGGAGTGTTATGAATTTGTTTTTTGCTTGCTCCAAATCTTCCTCCGTACTGGATATTACAATAGTTTTGCTGATACATTAATTTACTTAAAAATGGTTGGTGATCAATCCAATTTTGAAAATTAATAAAGCCCGAAGCAACCCACTCGGAATCAACAGAAACTTGAATATTATTTGAAAATTTCCAAAAATTTAATTTAAAATTCATCAAGTCGTTAAATTCTTTATTGTTTGAAAATACGCAAGCAGCGCACTTCAAAAATTCATAATTCTGTGGCGGGCCATTGCCCTTTGCAAAGTGCACATAATCCGGAAGACTATCGTATCTATCGATGACGTACGTCAGAAAACCATAATCGCAAGAACCAATATTAGGTAAATGTATTAACTTGATTTTATCATTATTTTCTAAAAATGAATACGAAATATTTAAGTCCTTGCATTTGCTATATACGGTTACCAAGTCATAGTCCTTGGCTACATCCAATATCCAGTAAAAATCTTCCGAGCAAATTATAACGACAAGCTCTTTTTTTTTATTCTTTTTGAGCAATGATATGTCTTTAATTTTCGCACTACCTATTTTATTAATATTATTATTGACCAGAAACATCACCAGTACCCAGCCGACTGTGCAGACAACAACCACAACAACCACAACAAACAGGACAACGAGAAGAAATTTGGCGACAGTCATTAATTTTATTAAATATAAATAACAATAAAAAAAAATTTATTTAAAAGCTTTAGCATGGTGCCAGTATTTCCGCAAGCAAACTGGCGGCACTGCGGCGCTTCTCGGGCGCGAGGTTAGCCCAAGCCGTTATAAGTCCCCGGGCATCGGAGGCGACCGGAACGCCTTTCCGGTCCAGTACAATGATCCGGGGAATCGAGCTGAGCCCGTAGAGACTAGAGAGCCTGTTTTTCTCCTCGCGCTCAGAAAACCGCAAGTGTCCCCACGGCATCGTGGCATAGTACTCCTTGAATTGCTCCTCGGACCGGTCGCTCGACACAAAGACTACCTCGCACTTGTCTCCCATGATGCCCTCGGCGCGCAGCCCCTCGTAGAACTGGCCCAGAAGCGGCGTCAGTAGCCTACAGGGCGGACACCAGTGGGCACTGAAGTAGAGCAGCAGTGTCTCGGTTTTAACCGGAGTTGTGTCTTTGGTAAACATACGAGAAAGACTTTATTTATTAAGCAAACAAAAGTTTTAGATAAACACCAAAGCAATACGCAGAAAATGAAAACAACCATTGTTGATTTGCCGCGCGATGTTCTCGTTTATCTACTCGAGGGATTCTGCAATGAAATGACGCGCTACATGTGCCTTTTCGTGAGCCGGCAGATGAGCTCGACCCTGCAAGGCTCCTGGGGATTTGGAGACCGGGCACTGATCGAGTCGGCGGCCATCGACTGCAGCGAGGGGTCGCTGCGCCAGATGAGCTGGCTCCGAAGCCGCTTCCGGCTACGCATGGCGCTGCCAAACCTTCAGCCGAGCCACAGTCCCCAGGATAAACTGAGACTGCTCGTGGCCCTCGGGCCCCGGGAAACCCTGCGGCGGGAATTACACGGCAGCCGAAAGATACGGCGCTCCTTGGACTCCAGTGCCTTTTGCATCGCGGCAATTCTCCGGAACGGTGACGTTATGTCTCTGTTGCGGTCCTTCCAGTGCCCGGTCGGCATTGCGACGCGCTGTGCCGAATCGGCGCGCAGGCCCGGTAATGTCCGGTGGTTGCGCGCCCGGATGATTGAATAAATAAAAAAAAAAGCTTCAAATAAGCTAGCTATAAATAAAAAAAATTTTTTTTTTATAATGCAAGAACGGACCTATTGCTCCGCTATGGTTTTTGAGCAGTTCGCTGCGGCGGCGGGCAAATCATTTCCGCACAGCGACGAGTGGTTAGTCGGAGTCCCGGAGTTTCTACGGAAACTGGCAAACCGGATAGACCTGCGGCGGCTTATCCGGGTATCGGTCGGTGGCCCTGGACCTTGGACCTTGGACCTTGGCGAAGGCCGCCGGCTTCCCTATCAACTGGAGGGCACTGGCTGTGTGAAATTCATTGCGTTGCCAAATAGCTACAGGGACCTGGACTTCGCCACGGACTACTATAGCGAGCGGGCCCGGATGGCGTCCCGGCGCAATAACACAGAGAGCCCGGCCGAGGCCTACCGGGACCCGGATACCCGTATGAACCTATTGCAACTGGCGTACCGAAACTACGCCCTAAAGAACCCCGAGACGGTGCCACGGCGGTGCACCGAGAGCAATGAGATAATGGCACGGTTTTTTGTGCGCCAGGCTATTTACCAGACGCTGAAGGAGTGCGGAAACTTTAAGGTGAGCTTCGCGGCCCAGATATACACCTTTTTTGGGGCCACCGCGGTGCTAGATCCCTTTGCCGGCTGGGGAGACCGGGCAATCGCGGCCGCGTTGGTTCCAACGGTGCGACGGTACCTCGGGGTGGACTGCAACCCGGACCTAGTTGAGCCGTACCGGCGCATCCGGGAAACCTTTGACGGTGTGGAGTTCCGGGTTCCAGAGCGGTTTGAGGATGCCCGGGTCCAGATCCCGTATGGGTTTGATCTGGTTCTGGCCAGTCCCCCGTTCTATGACCTGGAGCTGTACGGGTCCGGGCCGACCGCCCAGACCCAGTTTCCCGAGGTCAATGACTGGGTAGACCAGTGGCTTGTCCCTTGCCTGCTTAAGGCAATCGGGGCCCTGGTGACGGGCGGCTACCTGGTGCTCTACCTGTGCGACACGCAGCGGTACGCCGGTAAACGCTACGTTGGCCGGTGCCATGACGAACTGCTTCTGAGTTGCGGCAGACTGCTGCAGTTCCTGGGGGTAGTTGCAACCCTGCGGGAGAAGGACTCGAGCCGGGTGATGCCGCTTTTGGTTTACAGAAAGATTCTTTAAAGAGAAAATAAAAAAAAAGATGATGGCACTATGTTCACTGTTGGATCGCTTCGAATGGTTCGTCGCGGACAATCCGATCCTCTTCCTGGTGCTCCTGGTGCTAATGCGGGAGCTTTACAATCTTTCCTGGAAGCACTACTCGGACAATGTGTCCTGGCGCTTCCCGAAGACCGGAGACTGGTCCGAATTTCTGGGGAAACTATTTGTGACCCTGGGGCTCGGCACTGTCCTGGGGCTCTGCGCGTTCCTCATCGTTATTCCGCTCTTCCGGATGATCGGCAATTGCCGCTCATTTTTGCTGGACACGCTGGGCCACTCGGACATGGCCTATCACGATGTAAAAATAAAATAAAAAGTTTGGTGGAAAAATAAAAAAAAATGAGTGGCAACACTGATCTGGGAGACTTGCAGGCGGGAATTGGCTCGATGTCGGCGGGATTTGGGTTTTGGTCCTCGGTTGTAATTGGCGTAATTTTTAGCATCGTCGGTATCACGATGATTGTGTACGGACTCATCCCGAGCAACAGGTGCTCTCCGGACATCGATAGTAGCAGCGATGCCTGTAAAGACAAATCTAAAAAGACTAGGGACTGGATTTTAGCCGGGAGCGGGCTCTTTATGATTATT
>Ga0209443_1001585_pt1 | contig 14112 bp, 30 predicted proteins | sample LauGreBMM110DCMD_2_FD_187571 | JGI IMG/M metagenome (GOLD analysis project Ga0209443, IMG submission 187571) | Freshwater lake microbial communities from Lake Michigan, USA - Su13.BD.MM110.DCMD (SPAdes) (version 2) | ecosystem: Environmental > Aquatic > Freshwater > Lake | place: Lake Michigan... | reverse complement strand
AAAAAGTTTTCAACAGGATTGTCATAGTTAAAAAGAATTGGTTATATTTACTTATACTTAAAAACTTAAAACATGAAAGATAAAAAGAATTGGAAAATAGTCTATAAGATAATACAAGATTATTTGGAAGAGGAACACGGAACACCTATGATGAAAAAACCTTATAAAGATGATGGGAATATAGTTTTTACTGATTGTGATGGTAATAAGTTTGGAGTAGATGAACTAATAGACTGGTACAAGATTTTAGTAGATGATGGTAATATTGATGATGACTTAGGTTTAATAAGTTAAATAAATCATTTAAATTACAGGAATCATTTTTTACTTTGTAGAAAATTCTATATATTTACTTATACTTAAAACTATTAATATGAAAGCAGGAATTTTTGTAGACCCTATAATAGCGGATGATGTTGTGCAAGACCTTAGTCACCCGAAATGGGAGTTTACATCAATTGAAGTAAAGTCAACCTCAAGACAGCCGCTTATAGAGTGGGAAGGTGAGGAAGAAGATATTGAGGAGTGGGCTGGAGAGTTCAATCGTTTTGGAATTAATAATGACGACATTTGCTACTTCTAATAAATTCTTAGTAATCATTTTTTTGTTCTTGGAAAAATCTATATATTTACTTCATAACCAATTAAACAAAAAAATATGTACTCATTAGATTGCGTATACTACACTAAAACCTTCCCTACCTTAGATCAACTTATTGACGATGTTATTTCGGCCGGTATGGATCCTAATTATGAAATTATGAAGGACGGTAAAGGCACAGGAGAACTAGCTATTGATCACATTGAATTTTAAATTATGACAAATAAAAAATCAGGTTGCTCGGTATCGTTACCATTCATAACTCTAATACTAGTTTCCCTTAAATTAACCGGGGTTATCAATTGGTCTTGGCTTTGGGTCACATCTCCTATATGGATACCTATTGCATTAGCTTTATTAATACTCTTTATTGCATTAGGTGTTGTACTAATACTATTTGCATTTGGCGTGGATAAGGAAAAGATTAAAGAGGGTTTAAACAAACTAAAAAAGTAGATATGACTGAGGACGAAAGAATGTTAGAAGCACAGAATATCGTAGATGATATCAATGACGAGCATGGAGATTATGCACCATTAGGAACTATCACTTTAGAAGAAGCCATAGATACTGTTGAAACATACGGTTACGAAGGTGAAGACCTAGAAGAGATATCTCGAATGGTGGTAGTAATCATGGAAGGAATTCTTTAAAACATTTAATATGGATAAACCAAAATGTACACACGATAAAACTTATGTTGCTGTCCGTCATGTGTCAGGAATCAAATTAGTGAAGTGTAGTAACTGTGGACAAACTCTATAAATCATTTTTTTAATTAGAAAAATCTACTTATATTTGAGTTAACCAAATAAAAACATAAACCATGAAAAAAGAAAAGAAAGAAACTCCACCTAACAAATTATTTTCAATTATTATCGATGCTACTGAATACAACTACTCAGGATATCCCAATAGTGCAGATTGGGACGGTAGGAATAGAGTCAAAATGATACTCGCAGGAAACGATGAACACCTAAAAAAAATACTAAATGAATTTGAAGGTGATTTATCTAATGTGGAATATCACATTGGAAATGGTAAGGAATACGATGAAGAATATGGAGCAGATTATAACGTTAAGGTTATGGAGATAGTAGACAAAGCTCATGAAAAGTTCTTAAGTGAATTAAAAGGACCCTTAGTATTATATAAAGATGTAATCGATGGAAATAACTATGATGGCGAGGAAGGATACGAGGCTACCGATATTGCTAATGTAGAAGGTATCACAAGAAAGGATATTAAAATACTTTCTATTCTAGATGATGCTGACGATGGGGTAACATTAATTATTAACGAATCAAAATCTTCTGCTTCTGAGGATGAAGAGGATGAAGAGGATGAAGATTAGAAATCATTTTTTTAATTAGAAAAATCTACTTATATTTGAGTTAACCAAATAATTAAAACTATGGCAAACAAAACCAATAAAACTATGGTCACAAAACTCAAAAAAGAGAAACCATTAAAAACATGGGGAGATGTTGATCGCTATATGAAATCACTTGGCTACGTATACGTTAACCAATTAAAAACAATCAAATGAACAAGTGTCAAAGGTGTCATATAGAAACACTCACAACTACAGGTTCTATGTTCAATACGGACATGATATGTATGGAATGTAAGAAAAACGAAACCCAGCACCCTAGGTATGATGAAGCGGTAAGAAAAGAATGGGAAGAGGTACAAAAAGGAAATCTTAATTTTGAAGGAATAGGATGGAGCCAAGAGTAATCATAAAACCGAAAAAATGGAATTTGAATGGAACGATGACCGAGTACTAAAGTTCGCAAGGATATGCACACAAGGCTCGTATGGTGATTATGCTAACTGTAGAAACGCTGAACAAAAGCTGGCGAGGTTCAAGGAGCGGGAAGCCCCAAAAACAGATACTCAGATGAGAAGGAAAGTATCAGAGTTGTCTGTAAAAGAGAAGGAACTATACGATAAGCTTTCAATCGAGCTAAAGGATATAAAGAAATCTATCCGTAATTCTAGCAGAAAAAAAACCTCGTCCCTAATGGAGCTTAAAGAACATTTCGATAGGATCAGTAAAGCCGCAGAATTAATGCACGAGATTAATAAAATAATTTATAACATAAAATGGAGCCAAGAGTAATCATAGATGATATAGAGTACGACCTTTTAAATAAAGATCCTATGACTTTTGCTGATGCTAAGTCATTATGTAAAGATGGCTGGAGAATAGCTACGATACCAGATCTAAAGAAGATTCGTGAAAAGTACTACGTCAAAGGAAATAAAATTAATTTAGGTGGAAGGCACTTTAAGCCGAAGATGTACTGGACTCCTGGTATGTCAGATATGAGAGGAGGAGCTATTGTACATCCAAATGATGGAGAGGCATGTACGCTTTACATTTTTGATTTAAATTGTGGATGGTACATAGGGTTACACGATGGAAAATTTCATCTTATATTAGTTAGAGATATATGAAAGTGAAACACTTTATCTTCAAGATGATAGAATGAATTAAATCGTCATTATGAAAACTTATTATTTAATCATTACATTATTTGCAGTTGTTGGAATTTCTCTTCTATTTTCAGACTATCCAGTGATTATAGGAATTTCTAGTTTTGGTCTAGCAATGGGATATAATCAGGAATTAGGAATACTTAAAGAGAAAGAGAAAGACAAAGAAATTTAACTTAAAATAATTAAACAAAAACCCCAAGAGAAATCTTGGGGTTTTTTGTGTGTGAAGGTTTTCTTTGACTGCTTCAAATACTCTGACTGCTTCAAATACTCTGACTGCTTCAAAATCTTGGGGAACCCCAGGAAAAAGATGTAGGACTGATTCAGTAATCATTTTTTACTTTGTAGAAAAATCTATATATTAGCTGAGTAAACCAATTAAATAATATAAACATGGGAAAAAAAATTAAGGTAAGAGTATACGAGTGTAATCATTCGATGAATCACGGATCTGGAGGGTTTGAGTACTCTGGGGGAAAAGCAATAATAATAGGGAATAACGATAAGCTCTCCAATAATCTTCTAATACATGCATGTATGACGGGACACGGAGAATGTGCTTATGGAGATCTAGAATCTATGGAATGTAGAGACCAAGATGGAGGACATTCTTATTATGAATTACTAGAAACCGTTTATATAGATTCAGAAAAAGTTTCCGATTGGATTAAATCCGCTATTGATGAAAATGAAGACCATGATATTGATGATGTTAATTATAACGGAAAAAACAAATCCGAGATGAAAAGAATATTTAGGGAATTAGAGGATATTTTATTTATAGAAGACGAGAAAGAAATTAATAGTATATTAGGTAAGAAAAAAAAGAAAGAAAAAAAGAAAGAAAAAACAAAATCTTCAATCGGGCTTTCAGTTTCAAAAGGAGACTGGGAAGGAGCTCAATGGACAATCACAGGAAACGTTAAGAAGAGTATGACTGTTAGAGAGTTTGAATCTACGTATGACTTTGAAGAGTTCGTTGAGAACAAAATCGACAGTGAAGGTATAGAGTTTGACTCCGAGTCTGGCCAATTCTTTGCCTATGCAGACACTGAAGAAAGAGCAATCAAATTCTTAAATGATATTGAAGCCTACTTCAAGGGAGTTAGGGATTTACTTTTGTTATAGATTATATCACATTTAGCCCCTGGGGACCTCAGGAGGGGGACTTGCGTATACGTGCGTGCGAAGGGGTTTTTTCCACAGAATCATTTTTTAATTCTTAGAAAACCCTATATATTTATGACAACCAATTAAAATAAGAAGCTATGGGAGTGTTATTAGTTAAAGATTTTCCAAAAGAACCATGTTACGATTGTGGTGTGGCTCCAGGTCAAAGACATATTAATGGATGTGATATCGAAAGATGCACTGATTGTGAAGGACAAAGACTCTCTTGCGGGTGTCCAGAATATGGAGATTACCAAAAAGAAATCAATACTGGTGTGGCTTGGGAAAGAACCCGTCTAGTTGCTGAAGAGCATAATCTATTCTGTAAATGGGATAAAGGTGAATGGGTTAAGTGTGATAAAGATGATGATGAGGGTATTCATGACCTTAATGCAGCAATACTATTATTATTTAATAAATAACCAATTCGGATCGCCTTGCGGAAACGGACCTTCGGGTCCTTTTTTGTGGGCTAAGGTTTTAGTTCAAGTTTGGATCAAGTTTCTTGAGGCGCCCCAGGGATGGATTTACTCCTAAGGCACCTCAGGGAAAACAGCTGTTAACAGCTGAAAACCCCTGAATCCACTTTGCATATTAAGAGTGATTCACTTTGCATATTAAGAGTGATTCACTTTGCATATTAAGAGTGATTCACTTTGCAAAAAGATTTAAAAATCATTTTTATTTCAGTAGAAAAATCTATATATTAGCAGCATAAACCAATAAATATATAAAACTATGAGTGAGAACAAATTTTTTAAATTAACCAGCGGGTGGTGCTATAATCGAAGATTCGGCTTCGGCTTCTTAGCCAAAAGAAAAAATGACGAAGAGCCAGAACTAGTTGAAGATGGTACTGGGACATGGGATCTATACGAATCAGATGGAGCGGAAGGATTAGAAGATTATTCTGATTATGTTCGAGAAAATTCTGCCTGGGCTTTTGTTGACGAAGAGGAGATATCAGAAGAGGAGTTTAACGATTCTGCTAACTGGAAAGAACCTACTTCAAAAGAAATAGCTAAGTTATCTCAGGATTATTCTCAGGATGGCTATGATGATGAAGATGAAGATGAAGAAGATGATTGGCAAACGCAATACGAATCGCAGCTTCCCGATGATGATGATGATGATGATGAAGATGAAGAAGATGAAGAAGATGAAGAACATAAATGACCGGAATTAAATTTTAGGAAATGGGGTTCATGAACCCCATTTTTTGTGTGCTAAGGTTTTGACATAGCATATGCAGGAATTCTTGAGGTGCCCCCGTGATTATCTCCAGCAGATCTCCGGATGATCTCCAGCAGATCTCCGGATGATTATTCACAAGATAATAAATTACAAGAAATCATTTTTTTTAACGCGACCTTTTTTTTACTTTTGCATAAACTTATTATAAATTATTATGGAAAACAAGAAATTAAAAAGAGTTACTATGAGTGTATCTCACGAGAATCCTGATGCACGGGTAAATTTTAAATCGATCGGAATGGGAAAAGATCAAAGAGAAGCAGCTATTTTTGCTTTAGGATCTTACTTAAATGTTATCGATGGAATCAGCCAAGAAGGTATCACAGATTACAATCAAGCTTTAGAAATGGTTAATGCTCAATATTCTGAAGCAGAAATCGTATCATTTACTGAAACTCAAATTGAAAGGGCAAAGGATGCTTTTGTAACCACTTACGAAACAACTACTGTGGATTATATTTGGGACGAAGTGGAAGAAGAAACAGCTTTGGGCTTAATCAAAGAATTAGAAATAATAGAAGAAGAGTGTTAAAACCCTGAATTAATATATTCTAAAAAAAAGCCTAAGATGATTTCTTGGGCTTTTTTGTGTGCTGAGGTTTTGACATAGCACTATGCAGAAATTCCTGAGGTGCCCCAGGAGGATCATGTCACAGTGACCCGATTATATTATTTACAAGAATCATTTTTTACTTTGTAGAAAATTCTATATATTAGCTGAGTAAACCAATTAAAAAAATAATATGAAAGGTAAAAAAAATAATATGGAAGGTAAAAAATCAGAGGGGTTTAATTTTAATATTAAAGAACCAGATGAATCCGAAATCAAATACAAACTTATTCGCGTAAATCATTATCTTGGAGAGGAAACAACCGTTTCTATTTCTTTAGATTTTAATGAAGCATTGCAGAAATTTCTTAGAAGATTTATAAAAATGATAAAAAAGGAGTGGAGAAACCCGCAACATTATTTTACACATGCAATTGGTGAAGAAGATTTAGTAGATAAAATGTACGATATAAATTCATGGAAGGATTTCTTTGAATTAATAGATACTGTTGAGGTTTCATATGAATCTTGGTATTACATAGATATAATAGAAAAAGGGAAAGGATATAATTTATTGTCTGAAATTAAATGTATTAAAAAAATATATTCTTTAGATAATGAGGTATTAGATAAATATTTGCCATTTGTTTAACTAAGTATATTTTTCCAAGAATCATTTTTTACTTTGTAGAAAATTCTATATATTTGTCTTAATCAATTAAACAGCTAAAGATTATGTCAGACAAGAAAGAAAACCTTAGATGCACAATAAGAGTATCAGCATGCACAGGAGGTTGTGATCCAGAAACACCTGGCCACTGGGATACACACAACCACGAGATACTAATAGACATATTAGATCAGGGCTCAAAAGAGGAAAATGAAAAATCCGTTCTGAAAAAGCTATACGAAGGTGAATTTACAATCGAGCTAGACGAGGATCAACTTGGTATTGAAGATTTAGAAAAAATATTTAACAAGAAGAGTGTTATTAAAGAAGTGAAAGACGTAAGTGGAATCCATTATTTTGACAAAACAGTATTGGAAACCGTTCTTGATAGTTTACAGAGTTCTGTATATGATCTATGTTGGGATATTTATGTTACGACTTATTCAAAAGAGGATGATGAGGATGGTAATCACTGGGACTACCCTAACAACATTAACGAAGAAGCATTTTATGACGTCATGGAGGGATTAGGTAGTGACATAGTATTCGAAGTTGAAGAAAGCAGAATTCCCGAGGCTAGTCAACCAGGAGTTAGTATGGTAGCTAGGTTTGGTATTCTTAGAGATTCAATTTTAAAGGATGAAGAGGACGAGGGGTAAGATTAAGAAATCATTTTTTACTTTGTAGAAAATTCTATATATTTGTCTAGTTAATCAATTAAAAATGAAAAATATGAATGAAGTATTAGAAAGGTATCCAAGCGGATCTGTAAAGAAAACTATTATAAGAGGTGGTACTACACAGGGCCACAATATTTTAAAGACGTATCATCATAAAGGAAAATTTCAGGAATCTACATACCAATATAACGCAAGTGATGGTTCAATTCTAAATGTGCGGGAAGATGAAGATGGATACACGGTTAGAAATTCATTAACATCGGAATTACATAACCCGGACGGACCTGCTAAGATGGTTTATAGTAGCGGAAGACCTGATGGATATTGCTATAGAAACGGAAGGCTTTTTACTGAAGGAAATAGAACGCTCTTTTATTACAACGAAGGAAAGTTGATAACAGGTCGACCTGCTAAAATTACAATCGGAGATCAAGACAAAGAGGAATGGTATAACAGTAACGGTAAATTAATAAGATCGATCGATCATTCTTGGGGAAAGAATGGATTGATATTAGATGTAGTATATGATGATGGAATAATATACAAAAGAACAGTTCACCTTAGAAACGGAGATGTAAAATTTTTAAATCGTTACAGTGAAGACGAAGAAATAAGCAGCGGAATGAATCCTGATCTATTGGAAGCAAGCTTCATTGAATCTAATCTTAATTACGATAAAAAATATCATATATTGGACGTTGAAGAAAGAAAGGTTGAATATTTAGGTCATCAATACGATCAGGATAATCTAAAATGGGATCCGAAAATTTAATAAGAAATCATTTTTTACTTTGTGGAAAATTCTATATATTTGTCTAGTTAATCAATTAAACAAACACTCATGATAAGAAATAAGAAAGAAAAGAAAGGTCCAATAGTTATTGATTTAACTGGACCTGATGGTAACGCATTTGTCCTTATGGGATATGCTAAGAACTTTGCAAGGCAACTAGATTTAGATGCTGATGTGATTATTAAAGAAATGAAGTCAGGAGATTACGAACACCTAATAAAAGTGTTTGATAACTACTTTGGATCATTTGTAATACTTGAGAAATAATGGGAACACTTAAAAAAAATGGGAGAATTCTTTTTAATGGAACTAAGACTAATCAACTATATCGCATAGTAAAAGACTTTCCAAATTCATTAATATTTGCTAACGGCGAACACTACGGTATTGATGTGGAAGACATGCGTGAAAACCTAAAAGAGCCCATTATAATTGGGATGAATAAAGACGGTGAAGAGTTCGAAATTTATGTGGAGTACGTTGAATTTATTGAATTGTGTAAATAAACAATAAAAAAATTCAAATCATTTTTTATAATGTAGAAGTTTCTATATATTTGTCTTAACCAAATTTTAATTAAACCCCTATGGAAAAACTAGCATCGTCAATCAATATAGCTATCATAGCTTTATTAGTATTAGTAGCAGCATTTATTTTCTTTGCTTCTGTAATCACTGGTAATGTGTTAGTAGCTATTATCGGAGGCTCACTAACATGGATAGGAACAGGAATTTTAAAAATCACTTGCGATGAGCGAAACTAAACTTGCAACTACAAAACAAGAATGGTGGAGTCTAGTGAGACAAGACCTAGCCAATTGGAACACTAAAGCCCATCCAGAGGATCGATTGAGTATACAAGACTGGATAGGAGAAGTGGGTCCTAACATTCACGGGTGGATTGCTTTTAGAGATCGCTACGGAGATTGGGATGTGTCATTGACTGGATATGAAGATGATGAAGATGAAGATGATTATTAGTATTTAAGAAAGAGCCCTCCCGGGGGACGAGCGCGTACGTGCGTGCGTACGAGAGGGAAATTCTAGAAAATCTTAGGAAATTCCCAGAAATCATTTTTTAATTTAACACATTCATAATAGATTAGCTAAGTAAACCAATTAACCAATAAAACAAAAAGACATGGCAACAATTTCAGCAACAATTAAAGCATCTTTAGAGAACACGGTTTTATGTAGAGGCGGAAATGGACCTAAGGAGTCTTATGAGTATGCAAAGAAAATGGAGGTAGTGATTAAGGAAGCTATCAAGGAAAAGCTTCTAGAGGCTTTAGAAAATATCGAGGACCTCGAAGAAAGCATATACGATATACTCGATGAGTTAGAAACAGAAAAATAAGTAAACAGGCACTTTTGATTGATTAACACATGTCAAAGTAAATAGGAAAAGACTCTTCGGAGTCTTTTTTTATGCAAAAAGATTCGGATCGGATTCCGCGCCGAGAGCGTGCGTCCCTCATGAGGAACCCCAGGTAGTCTGATCAGAGAGGGAACCTCAGATTCTCTGATCCAAACCACAATAGAAATTTCCAAGAAATTCCCAGAAATCATTTTTTATATCAAGGGATACCCCATATATTTGTCTAGTTAATCAATTAAACTAAAACTAAAAATTATGAAAAACTTAACAGCAGAACAAAAAGCAAAAAAAGCCACTTACAACAAGGCGTATGCGGCTAAGAAAAAAGAGAAGGCACAAACTCCAGATTGGATGGCGCTTGACAAATTTGAAAAAGCGTTTGACTACAAAATCAGATTATATAAAAATCTGAAAATGGAAATCTCAAATTCCTACAATGCGAGTCCAGGTGCGGTTTTAAGCTTTGTTAAAATTTCTAACGCTAACAATCTCACAACTTACAGAGTTAAGCGCACAGGTCGCAGAACTTTCTACACAACTTCGAATGAGTTGGCGCCGGCAAAGTAAAAACAGGTTAAGAAAACATAGAGGAGTCTTCGGACTCCTTTTTTTGTGGGCTAAGGAAACATTTTAGGTTTTAGAACCAAACAACATCCAGACTCTGAGGTGCCCCAGGGAATCTGGATACTATTATGGTTTTAAAAAAAGATGCTATATTATAGTGGGTTTCCCAAAAAAATTGTCATATTTGAGTAAGGAAAACACATAAGCAATCTGAGGTGCCTCAAGAAATATTATCATTATGTGATATATACAATAAATATAAATAAACAAACAAAATGGAAATTAAAAGATTTGATGAATTCGTTAATGAATCACACGAATTCGAATTAGACTATGATTATGATGATTTGGACGAAGGTCTAATGGATGTTATTAAAGGAATTTTCAATAAACCGAGTTTGAAAGACCCTAAAACAGCTAAAGATTTTGGTGCAATGGTTAACGTGGTAGCTGATAAGTTTAGCGTTGCAAAGGTAGGAACTGATAATATAGCTAAAGCCCCAGTTCTTATAGCAACTAAGTTGGTAAATTTACTCACAATGTTTCTTAACAAACAAGGTCCTTTCAAAGATAGAACAGGAGCACCAGTTGCTACAGCTGTACCGTTGATAGGTAAAGATGGTAAACCAAAAGCTCCAGTTACAGGTGGTAAAAGCCTCAAGAGTGGATCTGCACCTGCTAAAAAATAACTTCATAATTAATTTTTAAAAAGACTCTATAATAATAGAGTCTTTTTTTGTGCACCAAGGTTACAGTAACTAGTCTGATGTAACCATCAGGAGGTACCCCAAGAACTCTTTCATATATTCACGTGTTATATACTGATTCAAGTCTGGGGCTCCTCAGTGTGTGTCTTCACTCTTCTTCACTCTTTTTCATCTTTCATTTACCATGGCTCCTCCCGGGGGACGCGTGCGTACGTACGTGCGTACGTGCGTACTTACGTGCGAAGGGGTATTTTCCAAGAAATCATTTTTATATACGTAGAAGATTCCCTATATTTGTAGAGTCATGGAAAAGATAGAGATAACATTACAGGAATTGAGACAGGCAACGAGACCTAATGTGTATCGTAATAGAAAGAAGTACACCAGGAAATTAAAACATAACCAAGAAATAAATAAAGAAAAATGGTAAAGAAAAAAGAAGAGAACTTCTTAGATGCAATTGAAGGAAACATATCAGCATCTATTAGACTAGCAAAAGCGGAATATGAAAAACTTCCAACAAATCCAATGCATTCAGTTATTACTGGATTGGAATTAGCTTTATCTGAACTAAAAAAACTTAAATAATACACAATTCATTCATCTAATAAACAAATAAACAAATAAATCAGATTTATTTGTTTAAATCCGAGTCCCCTCTCGGATTTTTTTGTGGGCTACTCTTTTTGACATAAATTAGGATTATTCACTGCGGTTCCCCAGCAAGCAAGAATCGGGTAGGTGCCTCAGAGAATCCCCTAAATCTTTTTTTAGAAATTTCCAAGAAATTCCAAGAATCATTTTTTATATCAAAGGATACCACTTATATTTGTCTAGTTAATCAATTAAATAATACTAACTAAAACTAAAACTAAAAATTATGAACACATTATCAATGGAACAAAAAGCAAAAAAGGCAGCTTACAACAAGGCGTATGTAGCAAAGAAAAAAGCAGAAATCTCTCAACCAAAGTTTGATGATTTCTTAAAGGAATTGAAATTTGAAAAAGCATTCGACCACAAAGTTCGTTTATACAAAAATCTAAAAATGGAATTAAAAAATTCTTATTGTGCAACTCCTGGTTCAGTTCTAAATTTCACACAAATTAAAAATGAAAATAATTTAATTACTTTCAGAGTTTTAAGAGCAGGTCGTAGAACTTTTTACACAACTTCAAATGAATTGGTAAAACCAGAATAATTAATTTAATAAAAAAACAAAAGAGGAGTCTTCGGACTCTTTTTTTGTGGGCTAAGGTTTTGGATTTGGCTATGGAGAATTCTTGAGGTGCCCCAGAGAGAATCACCTATTAATCACCTATTAGAAATCATTTTTTTCCTGGTGTGATAATTCTTATATTTAGGCCTTCATTTTTTTAAATCACTAAAAAGAATCTTTCTAAAGTAAGCATTATAAGGTGCCCCAGAGATAAAAATAGTACTATGAAATAAATCTCCTTAACTTCTTGAGGTGCCTCCTTGTGAAGAATCAGCTGAGAGAATGTCAACTTCAAAAATGCTAATTAAATCAGATGTACTAAGTCTTTTTTTCTCTGCAAAGTATTCAACTGCTTCTTCAAAACTCACACATTTAACACTACTAATAGTCTCTCTATCCTTAGTTAATAATCTGTACTCTTCCATAAATTTTCACCCTTGATTGTTTAATAATGTGTCATGAATCTCCTGATCTCCAGTGATTCTTCTATAAGCATATTCCCAATGATCTTTTATACACTTGTACTTATGCTTATCCTGTGACTTCATCTTATTAAGTTGCTGGTAAAATCTCTCTTCCAGTCCTTGCGAGTGAACCTCCTGGTAAATCTCATAAAATACATCTTCGTGTGACATTGACATAAAATTTGATTAGATCATTTATATATCTATTTGACCCGCTGAGGTGCCCACAGAAACACACATTATCATAAATCTTTTTCTACATTTTTCCAAGAAATTGTTTTTTACTTAGTGGAAAATTCCATATATTAGCTAAGTAAACCAATTAAATAACTATGAAAAATATAAATTATTTTATTGAAATTGTTGCTATATCATTACTAATTTCATTAGGCCTAATATTAGGAGTAGCTTTCCTTGATTTATTATCTAGTTAATCAATCTAATCATTTTTTACTTTGTAGAAAATTCTATATATTTATATAAACCAATTAAATAAAAACAGTTATGAAATTAAGAGCTTTAGAAATCACAATGAGAGTTTGGTCAGTTGGATTAGGACTAATGTTAGTAGCGGCTTTCACCTATGCCATTTGGGCAATGTGTACAGGCAACTACACAGGAACTGCATGCAGAGAATTCTAAACACACTTCTCAATGAAAAGCCTAGGCAACTAGGCTTTTTTTGTGGGCTAATGTTTCAAGTTGCTGTCAAGTTGCTGCCAGAAGGCACCTCATTACTAGAGAGTAAATCATGTATTTCATATACTTACTCTATGGTAAAGTAAAGAAGGCACCTCAGTAAGATTATACATAGTACTATGTAATCTGATTATAGTACTATGTATAAATTGTGACTCCATTTATATTATTAATCTTCCAAGAAATTCTGAGAAATCATTTTTTATATCTTAGAAAACCCCATATATTTGTCTAGTTAATCAATTAAACAAATCAAATGAAATCAAAAATTCAAATTCTAAACATTAGAACACAAATTATTATATCAGACCTATTAAAAATATGGTCACATATATCACAAAACTAAATAATTTCATTTTATTATAATGGGGGTTATAATAAAAGAGAAAGAGGACTTAGGTCCTCTTTTTTTGTGCACCTATGTTTCCTGTGTAGACAAGATAGGATTCTTGAGGTACCCCAGCACTAATAGCCAAGACAAGTAGTAGTAGTGTGCCAAGTCAAGTAGTAGTAGTGTAATTGTATTTAGTAGTTGCAACCCTGAGGCACCTCAGGCAAACTAAGAGAATAGCCAAAAAAAGCAGAAAATCACTCTTTTTTGATCCCCTAAGGCACCCCCGTAAAAACATGTGTTTTTGTGCGAATTTGGTGTTTTACCCCTCTTTCTAAGCCCCCTTTTTTACCCCCCTAAAACTCAGATTTTACCCCCCCTAAAACTCAAATTCAATGGCCCGGGGCCTATATGAAAAAACACCCCCCGGTCCTAGTCTGGCGAATTTTTATTGACCACAAAATTCACAGTTTCTAGGGATTCGACCCCAGTACTTCACAGGGATATCTAGGACTTACCCTGTACTCC
>Ga0209443_1001584_pt1 | contig 14115 bp, 18 predicted proteins | sample LauGreBMM110DCMD_2_FD_187571 | JGI IMG/M metagenome (GOLD analysis project Ga0209443, IMG submission 187571) | Freshwater lake microbial communities from Lake Michigan, USA - Su13.BD.MM110.DCMD (SPAdes) (version 2) | ecosystem: Environmental > Aquatic > Freshwater > Lake | place: Lake Michigan... | reverse complement strand
TACTGTGTTAGGCGCCATGGAAGTGGCTGATAATGGCGATATTGCAAACTGGAAAATTCCTGGGAAAATGGTCAAAGGCATGGGTGGTGCCATGGATTTGGTGGCTTCAGCCAAAAATATTATTGTGGCCATGCAGCACGTAAACAAGGCGGGCGAATCTAAATTACTCAAGCGCTGTTCGCTTCCAATTACTGGCCTAGGTTGCGTTAAAAAAGTGGTAACCGAATTAGGTGTATTTGATATTACAGAAGAGGGTTTTGTATTGCTCGAAAGAGCGCCCGGCGTGAGTGTTGAATACATTCAAGAAAAAACCGAAGGCCGTTTAGTTGTAAATGGTGATATACCAGAAATGGTGTTGTAATTGTTTTCGGTTTGATCCAAGTTAAAAAAATCAGTTAAGGAAATTGTAATATTTATTGTACTTTCGTTATTCAAGAAATAAATAAATGGTTACCGTTATTAAGCAAGGCATAAGTAAGGATTCAATAAGGAAATTACTTAATAAGATACAAATCAAAGAAGGATTTGATGCCAAAAAGTATTGTGGTACCATTAAACTAAAAGAACAACCCCTAACTATCCAAAAGCAACTTAGAGATGAATGGTCGTAGTTTTTTGGTTGATACCAATATTGCCTTGAAATAAAGAAGCACACAGTCTCTATTAAACAAAAATATCAAATGAAACTGCCCGATAGTATCATTGCGGCTACCTCTTTATTCATGGAAATACCTTTGTTAACTGCTGATAAAGGGTTTCAAAGGATAAGCCAGTTGAATCTAGCCTTGTTTGAAGAGTAATATTAAATCCGCAAAGTGGAATATAGTGCCCAAGATATTTTGGTAGGTATTGTGAAAACACCTATGCCTTATGGCAAATACAAGGGTACCTTTTTAATGAATTTACCTGTTCATTACCTAGAATGGATTCAACGCAATGGTTTTCCAAAGGGTAAATTGGGTCAGCAATTAGAAACACTTTATGAAATTCGCTTGAATGGTTTGGAGCATTTGCTTGATCCAATTAAGAAAATGTAATGACGCAAGCTCACCAACATTTTATGGTTCATAAACCATACGGAATCATGAGTATTACAAATGTTCCTCCTCATCAACAAAGCAAGCATGGCTTAATAGAATTGTATCCTTTCCCCAAAGGCGTGCACCCAATAGGTAGGCTCGATGAGGATAGTGAAGGACTATTACTCATGACCTCCAATAGCAAATTAATGGCCATGGTAAATGGGGCCAAATTTGAAAAGGAATATTGGGTGCAACTAGATGGAGATATTACGCAAGAGGCAATAGATGAAATGGCTGCGGGGCTTTTCTTAACTTTTAAAAAAGAGTTGGTTCGAACCAAACCTTGCCTAGTAAAAAAGTTATCAGAAGATCCACTGTTTGAACCCAGAAAACCACCTTCACGTGCAGGGAAACACAGACCTTATTCATGGATTTCGATTGTGTTGCGCGAAGGCAAAAACCGGCAAGTGCGCAAGATGACAGCTGCGGTGGGCTTTCCTACCTTAAGGTTAATTCGTGTGAGGATAGATAATATACAATTAGGCGATTTAAAAGTAGGAGAGGTGCACCCCTTGCCAGAAGTAATTCCCTTTAGTTTATAAGATTCAATTTTTTATGGATCATCTTGAACCAAAAAGGTGGGATGGCTGCAATTAAAAACATACCCGCATAACCACTCGGCATTTTCGGACTATTTTCATAATTCACCAAGGTGTGAAATGGTTTAGAGGAATAATAATGATGGTCGGCATGCCTACTTAAATCCACCAATACAAACCTACTTACAAACAAATCACTTTCCCAACTGTGTTCCTCGGTAACCCTTGATTTTTCTGGTCGGTTCAAACCGTAATGCTGCACATAATTTACATATTCTAGTAAAAAGTTGGCAACAATACAATGTAAAAACCAAGCTGCAACCAAGAGTATTCCGCCGTATAAAAACAAACAAGTATCTAGTAAAGCATGTAAAATTAACTGCCTATAAACATAATGGTTCAAAAGGAAATTGCTTTTCCCTTCTTTTTTTAAGCATTCATTTTCTAATTGGATGGCTCCTTTAAATTGGCCCAGGGATGACCTAAGAAAAAAGGAATAGAGGTTCTCGTTAAGTTTCGCCGTTGCATGGTCTTTAGCCGTTCCAACCCATTTGTGATGGACTCTTAAATGATCTACAAAAAAGTACATATTGCCAGCAGTAAAGAGTAACCAGCGCCCAAAGAAATTTTCTAGTTTATTTTTGCGATGGATCAATTCATGTGATACCACAATTGCAGATGAACCAGTATTAACTCCCGTGCTAATGGCTGCTTGAATAATCCAAATATCTGAAACAATACCACTTTGTATTCCATATATTAAACTTGCAATACTTGCTAATTGAAAGGGTATATGTAGCATTAAAATGAGTTGCGGAATGATATCTTCTTTAGGTGTTGCTTGGTTTGAACTAATGGGTTTGCTCAACCATTCAATAGCGGCTAAGAATCCTAATGAATATAGGGTGTTTCCGAGAGTAAACCATCCGCCATGTAAATTACCGTAAAGGCAAAACAAGCTAGGTGTTAGGCTAAATAAGTATAAAAAATTTCTAGATTTTGCTTGAAGCATATTATTTTTTTTCAGTGGTTATTGTTGTTGTTTGATCCTCTTCTTTTTTCTTCCAATTGAGCAAGGCATAACCTCCATAAATAACAAACATACCTAATAATAAGGCATAAAGCCCAACTAAAAAATCTAATCTACCAATGGTGGGGTTGGTTAAAATGAGGAACCCAAAGCTGAGTGAAACAAGAGAATTGATGTATAAAAATACGCGATACCCTTTAATAAAAAAGGCCGAAACCAAAATAGATATACCCATAACTATGGCAAAAATTCCGATGATATCTGTGAATAAGGTTGTTGCTTTTGCCATATTGAGCATAATATAACCACCAGTTGCGAGGTCTATTAAACCCCAGAGCAAACCAAAAAACCAGGCTTTATTGCTTTTTCGGAGCATCAATGATAGGGTAAAATACAATCCTCCCGAAACCAAAAGTATGATTCCAAGAAAATTCATGGGGCCATAAATGGTTTTCGACTCCATAAACAATACCAAAAATCCGAAGAGTCCAAATAGCAATCCACGCACTATTAGTGCCCATCCGGTGCTTTTTCTAAATGAGTTCATTGTAGTGTTTTAATTTATAAAAATAGGTAATCATTTTAAAAATGCAAATCAATTATAGAATATTTTGGCACAAGGTTTGTTTTTTCGCTAAATCAATTAAATTCGCCGCTGATGAGAATAGTCGTTTTAATAGCAGTTATATTTTGTTTTTTCCATACACATGCATTTGCCCAGAAAAAAGTTGGTGGCAAAATGCTCAAAGGTTATGATGTAATTTATCCATTTAAAAATGGTAAGGCCAAGGTTATAAAAAATGGCAAAATGGGTTTCATCAATATGCAAGGTGAGGAAATTATCAAGCCCGAATTTGACCAAGTATATCCTTTCGAAAAAGGCTTAGCACGTGTTGAAAATATGGGTAAGTTAGGTCTAATCAACGAGCAAGGTGAAATTTTGTTGGATCCAATTTATGATTATATCGGTACAACCAAAGAGAACCTAGTAATTGTGACTAGAAACAATAAAAAAGGCCTTATAAAGGTTACAGGAACAGCACCAGAAAATATAGAGTATTTGGTGGATGTGAGAGATTAATTTTGGCTCAGGGATAGGCCTAAATCTAAATAATCATAAATATCACCTGGCAACTCCGCACCTTTTTTGTCTGCGCGTTTATGTCCTAATCGCACCACAATCATGTTTTTTGCCGGAATACCGAAAATATATTGGCCTCTGATTCCTCTGGCATAAAATACATCAAGTCCTTTATAATTCATCACCCACCATTGGTATCCGTATTGGGTATTTGGTTTTCCATCTTTTGTAATAGTTTTACTTAAGGTGATACTTTCGGCTATAAAATTACTGTCAATTAATTGTTCGCCATTCCAATTGCCATATTGCATGCAAAGCTTGCCAAATCTAGCGAAGTCATGCGCTGAGGCATAATAACAACAGCTAACTTTTTCCATGCCATTTTCTACATCTAAACTCCAGTAAGCTTTGTTTTCTGCCCCAATTTTTTGCCATAGTCTTTCTGTTGCGTAATCCGACGCCCGCTTACCAGTTGCTTTCTCTAGGATCATACCAAGTAATTGTGTATCTCCACCTTTGTATTCATAAACACTGCCAGGCTCATTAATTTTAGGTGCATTGAAAACAGTTGCATTTACATCTTTTCCATAATAGGCCTTAGCTGGCCAGCCAAATAAGCTGCCATAACTTTCTTTAAAATCTAAGCCAGAGCTCATCATTAATAGATGTCTAATGGTAATGATGTTGTAAGGCTCTTTATTATACTCAGGTATAAAAGTTCCTACGGTTTGATCCAAACTTTTGATATGGCCATCTTTCAAGGCACAACCGATAAGTAGACCCGTAAAACTCTTGGCCATCGAAAAAGAATTGCTCACTGTTTGTGCATCGTAGCCATCATAATATTGCTCATATAAAATGCTGTCGTTTTGAATAACAAGTAGCGCAGAAGTTTCATAATTGATGGCTTTTTCTATTAATACCTTTGGAGGATTGAGCTTTCCATAAACATTAGATTTTGCCCAAGGTTCAGGTTTTAAATTGGCAATAACCCTGGTAGGAAAATCGTTGAGCTCATCAATATCTGGGCCCATTTTTCCTCTAAAAATGGTCATACCAATGGTTCGATAAATATGCTGGTTGCCACTTAGTTGAATAAACAAAACAAAGCCTAAAAGTAAGATGCTTAGGCCAATGAATAATTTTCGCATGTATCTTGGTTTTTACCCAAAGATAAATAAATCCAAATCATATCGCAACCACACCCGGGTAATCTCACGTACGGGCGAATCCGCCAGCCGGCGGACGCCCCTACAGAAAATATGAATATGAATAACGGGTGCTAAAAACCAATTCGTTTTTTGGATTGAACCTATCCTCATTCACCATTAATCCTTTTTCATTAAAGGTGTATTTTTCGGTATACTTTAATTTTCCCTTGCTTGAATAATATTGGTAGCTTGTTCTTTTGCCTTGCTCATTATAAGTATATTTTGTAATATATCTAATTTGCCCACTGGGCTTAAATACCTCGTACTTCACCATGTTTGAGTCGACAGCGTAGGTGTAAATATGACGGTTTACTTTTCCATCTACATGGGTTTCAATAATTTCATAAAAGCTGCCATCTTCATTTTTAGTTTTAATTACACAGTAGTTCAATTGCTCCGATTTACTATCTGCCATTTTTCCTTTTGGTTCGCAGGTATAATTATAAACCCTTTCAATTTTACCTTTTTTATCATAAATTCTTGTTTCCTTTTTTTGCCCATCCTCAAAATAATCGTATTCAATTTTGCTGATTAATTTATCCTTTTTACCGTATACAGTTTCTTTGGTTTTTAGTCCTTTTTCATTGTATTCATAAACGGTTCTCCAAGTGCTGGCCGACTTCTTTTTTTCAAACGAAATATATTCTATCAATTTATTTTCATTGTTGTATTTAAATACGCTATGCCAAGATGTATCATTACCTTTAAGGGTAATAGATGCGCTCATTTGAGAGTCGTTATGCCAATTGTAAATATGGGTGTATTTGCTTTCAGTATTTTTATACTTCTGGTAGTTTCCATTGGTATTGTATGTTCTCTCCCACGATAATTTTTCAGCCTTGTTTTTACTTTTCTTTACTAAAACCTTCTCCTCTTTTACTCCAACTTCCTTATACAATTGGTGGGTATTTTTTCTATTTCCTTTCTCAAAATAGGTAACCTTTTCATAAGGAAAAATAGATTGCGAAAATGCTTGGCTTGCAATGGTAATTAGGAGAAGCAGTGATAGGTTTTTCATGATTGGCATTGTCTTAAATTATTGTAGATTACCTAAAAACGAAATTAGTTGATTATTTGTTATATGCAAAATCTAACATTATTTGATTTTGTTTAATCCTCAAGAAAAAATAACTCATTTACCGTTTTACCAAAAACGCCCGAAAGGCGCAATGCAAGTTCTGTAGAAGGGATATACTTTCCTGTCTCTAATGAAATAATGGTTTGCCTACTTACACCAACCCGCTCCGCCAGCTGAGCCTGCGATAAATGGTATTCCGCTCTTTCCTGTTTTATCCTATTCTTCATCTCTTAGCTGACCTCTGAAATTTTTGTGATAGAAAATAGCTGATAAGTAGCCCATGCCTTTTTTTTTGAATTTATTAGGAGGTAAATAGCTAAACATGGATTAGTATTAAAGTTCGTTTTTCAGGAGTAAGTGAAAGGTTATAAAATAGTCTAAGACTGATAAAAAAGCAAAAAAGCTAAAACCAGTTGGTTCTCCAGAAGATGCTAAATCAAGAAGCTTTGTCAATATAAACATGATTAACAAAAAACGAAACGTTTTGCCAAGCGCTTTATAGCGGCAAATCATGGTTCTTTCATCTTCTTCTTTTTCTTTGCTGTTAATAATCAACCCAAAACCAAGCACAGCAAAAATTGAAATCAAATCGCTCCTTAGAATTGCATCTATGCCCACTTTAGTCGCAAAAAAAACAAAGAACACACTCAAAAGGTACAACCCTAATCCTACTTTCTTAAACACATTCGGTAATAAATATTCAAACATACATGTAAAGTTAACTTATCCAAAAGTAAAGTATGCTTTACACAATTGCAAATAAAAATTCGCTTATTCAAAATATGCCTGGCCCAAATCCCTCGTACGGACAGGTCGCGACCTGTCCTAAGCTCCAATTAGCAGCTATTACCCGGGTATGCCTGCCAATAGTCAATGTTCTATCAATCACCCGGGCAAACCTGCAAACAATCAATGTTCTACCAATCTCCCGGGCAAACCTCAATTAATCAAAAACCTCAACCCGCCGCATCGCGGTGCCGGTAGGACAAGTCGCGACTTGTCCGTACAAATTTTGGATACCCGGGAAAATTGCAATTGTTCAAATCCATATTGTTATCACCCGGGTAAACCACAATTAATCAAATCCACATCGAATCAAACTTCCACCTGCTTGGATTCTTTTTTATATAATGGGAAATATGGTAATAGGAGGTCTCATTATAAATTATTCTATCATAGAATGATCTATGCCATTGAAAATTATTTAAACCTAACTTATGAAGTTGTTTTGAGGATGTGGTTTTAAATGCCCCAACTAGACTAGAAATAGATTTAATTTTATTGAGGGATTCTGAGTCTGTTTCTTGGTTAAAATTTTTTGGTGTTTTAATTTCTAAAATTCCATGAAAATGGTTCGGCATTACAACATAACCATGCAGATTAACATATGAATATTGCTCTTTGAGCCAATTCCATTGCTTTTCAACTATCCTTCCATAATCATTTAATAAATTTTTTTTATTATTAACTTCTCCAAAATAACATCGCTTATTTTTTACGCAAACCGTAATAAAATATTTATTGTTTTGGGCATAATTGTATCCTTTTAAACGATTGGATTTTCTTGAAAAATACGGCATAATATATTTTTTCCATAAAGATAATTTTGATGATGATTATAAATCCTTCCTCAAACCACATTGCCATCTTGAAAGCTTGTTTTTTGCCTATAAACCATAGATTATCAATAATAAAAATAAATCCTACATATAAGATTTATAAATCCCAATATACCCGGGCCCAAATCCTTCCGTACGGATAGGTCGCGACCTGTCCTAATCTCCAATTAGCAGCTATTACGCGGGAATACCTGCGAACAATCAAATGTTCTATCAATTACCCGGGCCCAAATCCCTCCGTACGGACAGGTCGCGACCTGTCCTAATCTCCAATTAGCAGCTATTACCCGGGCATACTTGCGAACAATCAAATGCTCTATCAATCTCCCCGGGCAAACCTCAATTAATCAAAAACCTTCACCCGCGGCATCCCGGTACCGGTAGGACAAGTCGCGACTTGTCCGTACATATGCAATTACCCGGGTGGTTCGGATTCGCAAAAAAAAATCCCGAGGCTTTAGCCTCAGGATTTTTTTTTACTCGGATTTCTCCCTACTCACACTCCAACTCAATCCTGATTTAGTAGTCCATTCCGCCCATTCCACCAGGCATTCCGCCACCCATTGGAGCTGGGTTATTTTCTTTTTCTTCTGCTAAAATACACTCTGTGGTTAAAATCATAGCCGCAACTGAAGCAGCATTTTGCAGAGCAATACGGCTCACTTTAGTTGGATCAATAACACCAGCAGCAATTAGGTTTTCATAAACCTCTGTGCGGGCATTGTAACCAAAATCATCCTTACCTTCACGCACTTTGTTAACTACTACGCTTCCTTCGCCACCAGCATTGGCAACAATTTGGCGCAATGGCTCTTCAATAGAACGTTTGATAATTGCAATACCAGTAGTTTCATCTTCGTTGGCACCTTTTAGGTCTTCCAATGAACTGATTGCTCTGATATAAGCAACACCACCACCCGCAACTATACCTTCTTCAACCGCTGCACGAGTTGCGTGCAATGCATCGTCAACACGGTCTTTCTTTTCTTTCATTTCAACTTCTGATGCAGCACCGATGTATAGAACAGCAACACCACCAGCTAATTTAGCCAAACGCTCTTGCAATTTTTCTTTGTCGTAATCAGAAGTAGTATTTTCAATTTGAGCTTTAATTTGGTTCACTCTAGAAGTAATATCCTCTTTGGTACCAGCACCATTGATAATAGTTGTATTGTCTTTATCGATGGTGATTTTTTCTGCTCTACCAAGGTAAGAAATATCTGCGTTCTCTAATTTGAAACCGCGCTCTTCGCTGATAACAGTTCCGCCAGTTAAGATAGCAATATCTTCTAACATTGCTTTTCTTCTATCACCAAAACCTGGAGCTTTAACAGCAGCAATTTTTAATGAACCACGAATTTTATTTACTACCAAAGTAGCCAAGGCTTCACCTTCTAAATCTTCAGCAATAATTACCAAAGGTTTTCCTGTTTGAACCACTAACTCCAAAATAGGCAGCAATTCTTTCATGCTAGAAATTTTCTTGTCGTAGATTAAGATGAATGGGCTTTCCAATTCAGCTTCCATTTTCTCTGCATTGGTAACAAAATATGGAGAAAGGTAACCTCTATCAAATTGCATACCTTCTACAGTTTTTACCTCTGTTTCGGTACCTTTAGCTTCTTCAACAGTAATTACACCTTCTTTACCAACTTTAGCCATTGCATCAGCAATTAACTTACCAATTACTTCATCGTTGTTTGCACTGATGGTAGCAACTTGTTGGATTTTTTTGTTATCGTCGCCAACTTGTTGTGATTGACTCTTCAAGCTATCAACTACAGCAGTAACAGCTTTGTCGATACCACGTTTTAAATCCATAGGATTCGCACCCGCAGCAACATTCTTTAAACCTGCAGTAACAATAGCTTGAGCCAAAACAGTTGCAGTTGTTGTACCATCACCCGCTTGATCAGCAGTTTTAGAAGCTACTTCTTTTACCATTTGAGCACCCATGTTTTCAATTGGGTCTTTCAATTCAATTTCTTTCGCAACAGAAACACCATCTTTGGTCACTTGTGGTGAACCAAATTTTTTGTCGATTACTACATTTCTACCTTTAGGACCTAAGGTTACTTTTACGGCGTTAGCCAAAGCATCTACACCACGTTTTAAGCCTTCGCGGGCATCTACACTATACGATATTTTTTTTGACATAATATTTGATTTATTTTTTGTGAATGAATGCGAAAATTAAATAGTGGCAAAAATGTCACTTTCACGCATAATGAGGTAGTCGTTTCCTTCTACACTAATCTCTGTTCCTGCATATTTGCCATAAAGAACAACATCTCCTGCTTTTACAGCTGGTTTGTTTCCTTTTTCATCAACTTCACTTACCGAGATAACAGTGCCTCTTTGAGGTTTTTCCTTGGCGGTATCAGGAATAATGATGCCTGATGCTGTTTTTTCTTCTGCTGGTGCAGGCAAAACAATGACTCTGTTTTGGGTTCCTGCAATTGGTTTTAATGTTACTGACATATACTTTTTTTGATTTGTTTTTATTTAGAACAATGATGTTTTAGCGAAAGTTATGCCAATGAGAAAATGCTGACAGTTTTTCATCTTTTTGCCAATTGGGTAAGTTTAGCCTTGACAAGAAAGCCCAATTTTTAACCTATTTTTGTCTGGTGGGGGCAACCTAGGTAAAATAATAATTGACTACTTACTAAGATTATCAAGCATGTTATACAACGAATCCAACATCATTAAAGGTTGTTTGGCAGGCGAAAGAGCTTGCCAGAAGGCTTTGTATGAGCATTTTGCTGGAAAAATGTTGGGTGTTTGTATGCGGTATGCAAAAGATCGAGCAGAGGCTGAGGATATGTTGCAAGAAGGATTCTTAAAAGTTTTTCAAGGAATGCCCAAATTTAAATTTGAAGGCAGTTTTGAAGGATGGGTAAGAAGAATTATGGTTTATAATGCTATAAATCACTACAAACATAGGAGTCGCCAATTTCAGGAGGATCTTGACCAAGAGAATTATGATACTGGCTTTAACGACAATATTCTTGAGAAAATTTCTGCTAAGGAAATTGTTGCATTGATTCAACATATGCCGGAGGGTTACAGAGCAATCTTTAACCTATATGCCATCGAAGGATATTCGCACAAAGAAATTGCAGAAAAATTAAATATCGCTGTAGGAACCAGCAAGTCTCAATATTCCCGAGCCAAGCAACACATGCAGGGTTTATTAGCCAAACATTATCAGATTTTAAATGAGCCCTTTGAAGAAGCCAAATAGTTTTGAAGAGAAGTTGAAGGATCAACTTGATGGAATGGAATGGAAGCCATCGGAATCCTTGTGGAATCGTATTGAGCAAAATATGAGTGCAGATTCTTTTGAGCCAAGCATCCAAGGTAAACTAGAAAATTACGAAGTTAAGCCCACAGAAAAAGTGTGGGAAAATGTTGAAGCACAATTACCAGAATCTCGTCGCAAAAATGGTCTTTTCTGGTTTGGTTCTATTGCCCTTTTGTTGCTAGCAACTTTTGGTGCAGGCTATTGGTTCAATCATATTTCTGAACCAAAATCTATTGCATCGGTTCAAACCAATGAAAGTGAAAATAAATTTTTACCTACTATAAATGATGATTATAGTGAGGTAGTTAATACCGCGCCCAAAAAGGCACCAAAGGACTATTTGCTTTCGGGTCCAAAAGCATCTGCAAATTCGAGCAATGGTAACAATTCAAACAAAATAAGCTACAAACAGGCTAAGTTAACTAATCCCGCAAAATCAATTGCAGAAGCAGATTTGGTTCAAACCGAAACCCCTAAAATTAAAAATACTAAAGTAATAAGTAAAGTAAACGCTCCCAAAAAAGGCAAAGTAAAAAACAAAAAAGTAGCGGTCGCTAGTGCCAATCTTTCTGCAGGTTCTGAAGGTGTAACCCCGCCAACTAATGTTGAGAATAAATCTACTGCAGTTGCCAATTTCAATGTCAATAAAAATGCAGCAAGCCCAGCCAAACCAGAGTTTAAGCAAAAGGAAAACCTCGATGCGGCCTCGAATTCTGGCCCCAAAGATGCTCTTTCTAACGCAGATACAAGTGTTAAGCCGTCTGAGCCAAAAGTTATTCCAGAAACAGCAAATTTTCAGTCGAACGTGAAAGATACTTTTGAAGAAGATAAGGTGTTTAGAGGCTCAAGTTATATTGCTCCAGAAGAATCTTTTACCAAATTTTCTTTGAGTGTATATGCAGGTTTGCATTTGAGTTTTATGAATTTAACCATGCCTAATTCTTCTAATTACGACCTTCAAAAATCATATGATTTACGCAATGAAATGGAGAGTCCAGGCTTAGATTTTGCGGGTGGCTTGTTATTAAATTATCATTTTGGAAAAGGATGGTTTGCCAGCGCAGGTATTGGTATTGTTGGTTTTCAGCAAACGGTTAAGTTTAATGTTATGCCCGCCAATCAAACCAATCCGAATTATGTTCAAGCTAAGAATTTGTACGTAAATTTAAATGATTCTATTGTAGCTGGCAATGCCAATACACTTGAAAATAAATACAGTTTCACAGAAATTCCACTTTGGGTTGGTTACCAGTTTAAATCGGAGGTTGATGTGCACATAGAGTTAATGGGAGGAGTGAGCTATGGAAGGTTGAATTTGGTAAATGCTTATATGACCGATCCAGGTTGCATTGGCATTTTGGTGGTAAATGACAAGGAGTCGTTTCCCCAGTTCAAGAATGTATTTTTTGCAAATTTTGCGCCTTCAGTTATGTTTAAGTTGAATAGTTCTGTGGAATTAGGGATTATGCCAAATGCCAAAATTTCCTTGAGCAATATGGTTAAAAACGAACAATGGGTTCAGCAAAGACCAGCATTAATAGGATTAAATTTTAGCTTGAGAAAGCACTTTTAAAGATAAGGTTCATGATAACAAGGGTTTGTTATTGATTATCGCGCCTGCCAGCTACTCCTTGGAGTAGATAATAGGCATAAAAAAAGCCATCTTATGAAAATAAGATGGCTTTTTTATGAATGCTTTTTAATTATTGAGCAGCAGGTTGTTCAGTTGTTTGCGCTGGTTGAGCAGGAGCAGGTGCAACTGGTACAGTTTGTTCTTCAATATTTGATTTGATCCTAGATTCGTTCATGCCTTCAGTGCTAGCACCAGATGGACGAAAGAAGTTAGACATCAATGATAAGGTAATAAGTGCAACAGCCATAACCCAAGTAGCTTTTTCAACTACATCTGTACTGCGTTTAACACCCATTATCTGACTTGGAGCAACAAAATTTGCTGCAATACCACCTTTTGGATTTTGAATTAATACCAATAATGTAAGTAACAAACAAGCTACTACAATTAAAATTAAAATTACGGTTAACATATTATTCTATATTATTTGCTGATTTAATCTGTAAAATCAGGCCTGCGAAATAAGACATTTTTTCGGGAAATTGCAACCCTAATTTTTCATACATCAAAATTGCCTTTTTATGCAGCCCTTGGCGGGTATAAATTTGAGCCAAGGTTTCACTTACAATCTCATCGCTTTCTTCTGCACTTTGTTTAGCCATATTACTTGGGCTATAAAAAGCGCTCTTGTGCCTGGCAATACTAGGATTTTCTCGGATAAATTTATCTAGAATTGACTCAACTGTATTTGGTTCACGTTGTATTTTTGGTGTAGGTAAATCTGCAATTTTTGTTTTTACCTCTATAGGTGGAAGCTCAATTTCAAATGAAGGTACTGGTTTTTTTGGCAAAGTTACAGTAGGTTGAGCCATTGTTATATTAGCTATTGGCGTTCCTTCAATTGCTAATTCAACAGGTTTTTTGCTAGCAAATGGGGCAGTCCATTCTGGGGTATGTGTTGATTTTCCTTCAAAAATACCATAAAAGTCAGATTCAAAAATACCTTCATTATAAGATACTTGCGTGTATAAAGGAGCTAAATAGGTATTTACTTCATAGTCTTGCAGGCTTTTAAGTCTGTTGTTTAGATGTATTTGCTCAATTTGTGCCTCCTCATTTTTTTCTGCCGGAGTCAAATTTTCTTGAGCGGGTATTTCCGTTTTTGAAATTGTTTCAATAGCTTTTTGAACCAATGGCATGTCAGTTGCTATTTGGTTTAAGATAATAGCTTGTGCAATTTCTTCTGGGCTAGGCAAATGACTATGAATTTCGTTTCCAAGTGAATTGCCTGCTTTAATTGACAAATCATTTTTAAACGCAGAAACAAATTCTTGGTCTTCAATGGCAGGTATAACAATCTTTTCTAAAATTGGTGTAACAATTATCTCATTCACTGCAGGCTTTTCTTCAATAGATTCAGCTACAGGTACAACTTGTTCTTTTTGTGCAATCCATTTTAAGAAATCACCCTCAAGTTCAGGTGGAGCAGTAGTTTCAGCAAAAGGTGTAATAGGCGCTGAGGGCTGTACTATTTTTTCTTCAATGGTTTCAGCAATTGCCTCAATAGGTTTGTTTGGCTGAATTGTGTCTAAACT
>Ga0209443_1001581_pt1 | contig 14120 bp, 7 predicted proteins | sample LauGreBMM110DCMD_2_FD_187571 | JGI IMG/M metagenome (GOLD analysis project Ga0209443, IMG submission 187571) | Freshwater lake microbial communities from Lake Michigan, USA - Su13.BD.MM110.DCMD (SPAdes) (version 2) | ecosystem: Environmental > Aquatic > Freshwater > Lake | place: Lake Michigan... | reverse complement strand
TTAAATGTTTATCACAAAACGGGCAATGGATCAAATGCTGAAGAAGGATTATTAGGAATTAAAATAGATCCTAATTTTAAAAAAAATCATTACGTATTTATTTTTTACAGTCCAATTGATACTTCTGTAAATAGGCTTTCACGCTTTACATTTACCGATGATAAAATTGATCTTGCCTCTGAAAAAATAGTATTACAATTTTATTCTCAACGTGAAATTTGTTGTCACACTGGAGGATCGATCGCCTTTGACAAAGACGGATTACTTTGTTTATCAACAGGAGACAATTCAACTCCATTTAATGAAGCGAATCAACCATTTGTAAACAATGGGTATGCTCCAATAGATGACAGACCTGGTCACGAACAATATGATGCTAGACGTAGCTCTGGAAATGCGAATGACCTCAGAGGAAAAATTTTAAGGATCAAAGTAAAGTCGGATGCAACTTATGAAATTCCAGAAGGAAACCTTTATCCAAAAGGAACTGCGGGTACTCGTCCAGAAATATATGTACAAGGAAACCGCAATCCATTCCGTATTTCAATTGATCAAAAAAATAATTTCTTGTATTGGGGAGAAGTAGGACCAGATGCAGGCAAGGATAGTTTTGACGTTCGTGGACCAAGGGGTTATGATGAAGTGAATCAAGCAAGAAAAGCTGGCTTTTTTGGATGGCCTCTTTTTGTAGGAAATAATTACGCTTATCACAAATACGATTATAGCATAGGTAAAACAGATTATTTATTTGATACTGCCAAACCTATCAATGACTCAAGAAACAACACAGGTATTAAAGAATTGCCCCCAGCTCAACCTGCTTTTATTTGGTATCCTTATGCCAATTCAAAAGATTTCCCTCAGGCAGGAAGTGGTGGACGAAATGCAATGGCAGGCCCTGTATATTACACAGATATGTATCCCAAAGAAACTAGATTGCCAGATTATTTTAATAAAAAACTATTTATTTTTGATTGGATAAGAGGTTGGGTAAAACTAGTGACTATGAAACCCAATGGAGATTTTGATAAGATGGAACCTTTTATGGGAAGCACAAAATTCAGATCGTTGATTGATATGGAAGTAGGTCCTAATGGAAAATTATACATACTAGAATATGGTAATGGATGGTTTCAACAAAATCCAGATGCTGGACTTTCTAGAATAGAATTTAATCCTGGAAATCGTTCTCCAAAAGTTAATTCATTTACGCTAGATCAAACTTCAGGCAGCTTGCCTTTCACTGTTCAAGCAACTACTGAAGCAACTGATCCTGAAAAAGATGCGCTTCATTATGTTTGGAATTTAGGAAATGGAGTTACAAAAGAAACTACTGAACCTACGCTTAAATATACTTATGATAAACCAGGAGAATACACAATCACGGTTTCGGTAAGTGATAAGAAAGGAGCTTCTACTAAGAGCAAAGAGATTGCTGTGTATGCAGGAAATCAAGCTCCAGTGGTGAATTTTGTTGTGCCAGGAAATAAAACTTTTTATTTCCCCAATAAGCCAGTCGCTTATAGTTTACAGATTGAAGATAAAGAAGATCCTACGGCGATAAAAAGAGTTGAAAGTATTTTTATTTCAGCAGATTATGTTCAAGGTTTAGACAAAGCTTCTGCTTCATTAGGTCATCAAGTAATGACAGAAGCATTGGTGGGTAAGAGCTTAATAGAATCGAGCGATTGTAATTCATGTCACAAACAAGCAGAAAAATCAGTAGGCCCTTCATATTTAGATATTGCAAAGCGTTACCAAAAAGAACCAGGTGCAGCAGCTACTTTGGCTACTAAAATAATCAAAGGAGGTTCAGGTAATTGGGGTGAGGTTGCAATGGCAGCGCATCCAAATTTGAAAGAGTCAGAAGCAAAACAAATCGTTGCTTGGATTCAAACATTGGCTAGTACCACGGAGATTAAAAAATCGCTTCCAGTCAATGGATCTATTAAAGATGCTACGCTTGGTAAGCCTGTAAAACAAAATGGAGTACTAGTACTTTCTGCTACCTATATTGATAAAGCAGCACCTGGATTAAAGTCACAGAGTGCATTGGGATCGGTTGCTTTAAGGAATCCATTATTGAATTTTAATAGAGCGAATAACTTAACTAAATACACCGCTTCAACAACCGATGATAATTTTTTATTGGTCGTTCCAAAAACAACTGGCTCATTCAGTCTTGACAAGATCGATGTTACTGGAATTTCTTCAGCGGAGCTTAACTTTGTTTGGGAAAAAGCTCCTACTAGTAATTATCATTTTGAAATCAGACTAGATTCGCCGAATGGAACAAAAATTGGTGAGGCTAATTTAGAAGCAGGAAAAATTAAGACCGTTCAACTACCCAATAGCAAAACAGCAACAGCAGGTTTACTTTTGAATCTGCAGCCGACTGCTGGCGATTTACACAATTTATTCATTGTTAGTAAAGCCGATAATTCTGCAGAACCCAATACATTAAAATTATCCACTATTTTATTTTCATCTAAATGATGAATCACTAAATTAACATTGATAAGCCAGGTAAAATTACCTGGCTTATTTTTTTCCATTCCCTATCAATGATTATATTTGCCACCCGTTTCTGAAATAGAATTAGGCAACGGGATTTTTTATCAATTGAATTGCTGCCTACTATAATGTTTCAAAAAAAAGATCGGTGCCAACAACCTTTTGACCTTCTTATACGTTATGACCTACCTAATGAAACAGCCCATAAAATAATAATATGTGGGGGAAGAATATATCTTCCAAACTATTAAAATAAATTTTAACTGGAAAAATTAAAAAATGAAAAAAACATTCTTATTTCTATTGACGGTAATTTTTACAATCAATGCATTTGCTCAACAACCTTCGAAAATATCGGGAAAAATTACCGATGCTTCATCCAAAGCAATAGTAGGTGCAAGTGTTCGTATATTAAACACATCAACAGGTTCTACAACAGATCAGAATGGAGCTTTTACTCTTTTAAATGTTAGTCCAGGTTCACTTACCCTTCAAGTGTCAGCGAATGGCTATGCAGATTATAGCAGTTCAGTGAATATTTCTACAACCAATGCTCCCTTAAATATTCAATTACAACTATCGCCTAAAATGCTAGACAAGGTAGTAGTAACCGCACAAAAAACAGAAGAACTTTTGCAGCAAATCCCTGCGAGTATTACATCAATATCTTCAAGACAGGTAGAAGAATACAGATTGTGGAATAGCAAAGATCTTTCGGCAATTGTTCCTAATTTATACACTGCAGATCCAGGGGATAGAAGAAACGTTTCATCTCTTAGAGGTATTGCAACCACCTCCTATGATCCGGCAGTAGCTACCTATATCGACGGGGTAAACCAGTTTAATTTGGATACTTATATTGCCCAGTTATTTGATGTAGAACGCATAGAAATTTTAAGAGGTGCTCAAGGTACTTTATATGGAAGAAATGCTTCAGCGGGTGTAATCAATATTATTACTAAGCAGCCGATTAATAAGGCAAGTAGTTTCATGGAAATAACCAATGGCAATGCTGGATTACAGAGGTACTCTGGCGGATTTCGTTTGCCATTGATCAAAGACAAATTGTACTTTGGAATGGCAGCTTTGTATGATAAATCAAATGGATTTTATACCAATCAATTTAACAATACTCAATTTGACAAACAAAATAGCTTGACTGGAAATTATTATGTAAAATACTTGCCAACTGATAAATGGGCAATTACTTTAAATGTAAAACACAATAACAACCGTAACAAAGGAGCTTTTCCACTAGTATCAGGTATTGAGGATGCATTGAAGAATCCTTTTCAATTGAGTCAGAATGCAGTATCCAATATGGTTGACAATATTTTCAATGCTTCTTTGTCAGCTAACCATTTTGGAAAAAATATTAGTTTTAGTTCACAAACTGCTTACCAATCCAATTACCGTATTTACGAAAATCCAATGGATGCAGATTTTTCTCCCATCGATGGCATAACACTCATTAAAAATTATGGTAAAGATTGGAATAAGGTAAAAGTATTAACGCAGGAATTTAAATTCTCCTCTCCTGCTGCTTCAAGCTCTGCATTTAGGTGGACAGCGGGTGCTTACTTTTTTCATCAAGACAATCCCACCAAACAAGGGATTCACTTTGGCGAAGATGCAGCAATGGTAGGGTCTCCAGACAAAAACTTTTCACTCATCAATAGTACAAAAACTAAGAGCAATGGAGTCGCCTTATTTGCTCAAGGTACTTATGCGTTGACCAGCAAATTAAATTTCACAGCAGGTATTCGTTATGACAATGAAAAAAATGAACAATCCATTCTTGGAGAATATCAAATGGACCCAGATCCTACTCCTATTTTTGATTATCGTTCAGACACTTCTGCGAGTGCATCTTTTAATGCAGTATCACCAAAACTTTCACTTAGTTATTCTGTAAGCGATAACAATTTACTATTTACAAATTATAGCAAGGGTTTCCGTGCAGGTGGACTTACTCCTTTATCTTCTGATCCATCGCAACCTGCTTTGTTTGCTTTTCAACCTGAATACAGTAATAACTTTGAGATTGGTATTAAAAATAGTTTGTTAAACAATCAATTGTTGATCAATATCACAGCGTTTTATTCTGGAGTGACAGATGCACAGGTTCCAACCCTTGTTTTACCAGATGCAGTTACCATTACTAAAAATACAGGTAAGTTAACTAGTAAGGGTATAGAATTAGAAAGCCATGCATTGTTTAATGGTTTTCAATTGGATTATAATTTTGGATACACCGATGCTAATTTTAAAGATCTTAAATTGGCACAATACGGATCAGAGGTTGACTTAGCAGGGAAAAAACAAATATTTACACCGGATGTAACTTCTATGTTTGCTGCGCAATATGGCACAACCATTTCAAAGAAAGATCAATTAAAAATAACCTTTAGAGGAGAGTGGAAATATATAGGAAAACAATATTTTGATTTAGGAAATAACTTATCACAAAATTCTTATAACCTACTTAATTCAAGTGTAGGAATCAGTGCACCTAAATGGTCGCTAAAATTTTGGGCACGTAATCTTGGTAACGTAAATTATATAGGATATGGATATGATTTTGGAGCAGTTAGATTAGGTGATCCAAGAACTTATGGAGTCACCTTGGGTATAAAGATGTAATTCAAAACAAGCTGTTTTTAAAAAGAGGTTATCTCCCCACAATGAGATAACCTCTTTTTTTATGGGCTCCTTGCACTGTATAAGAGGTGAAATTGAGCCCATTATACCCTCCATCAACCACTTATATAAAAATGTACCCAATTTAATTTTCAAGCTGTAATTTTGACAAATGCGAAAAACGCTCAACATACTTCAGAATTCAATACGCCTTACCCTACAGGAATTAAGGGTTAATAAATTAAGAACCGCGCTTAGCCTTACCGGTGTGGCCTTTGGTATCTTTTGTATTATTGGTGTATTGGCTACTGTAAATAGTTTAGAGCGTAATATCCAAAATGAAGTCAGCAGCCTAGGAAGCAATACAATTTATATTGATAAATGGGAATACAGCGGCGGACCGGACAAGCCTTTTTGGAAATTCAGAGCTCGTCCTGTAATGAAATACGAAGAAATGGATCTCATCAAAGTTCGCTCAGAATTGATGGATGATATCAGTTTTTTAGTAAGAGCAAGTGGCAATATCTCTCACAATGATGATGTAATGCAAAATTCTTCAGTGTATGGAATTGTAGAATCGCAAATGAAAATTCAACCCATTTCTTTTTACCAAGGTCGATTTATTTCTTCTGCAGAATTTGAAAGTGGCTCTGCTGTTGGATTAATTGGGTATGACAATGCAGAGAAATTATTTGGTTCTGCTGATAGAGCGTTGGGTAAAAGTTTTGAAATAAAAGGCAAAAAAGTAAACATCATTGGTGTCATAAAAAAAGAAGGAAAAAATTTTATTGGATGGGATTATGATAACTGTGTGATGCTTCCTTATAAATTTTGCAAACAGATTGTAAGAGTAGAATATGCAAATCCAGTATTGATTGCAAAAGGAAAAGACAAGATAACACCTACTGCAATGATGGATGAGCTAAGGGGTATCATGAGACAGATTCGCAGATTGAGCCCTACTCAGGAAGATAATTTTTCACTCAATAGTGTAGAAGCATTTAGTAAAGCAATCACTGGATTATTTAGTACCGTAAATATTGTAGGTGGATTAATTGGTATTATTAGTTTAATCGTTGGTATGTTTGGAATTGCCAATATTATGTTTGTAACAGTGAAGGAAAGAACCAGTGTGATTGGTTTAAAAAAAGCGATTGGCGCAAAAAGTGGAAGTATCTTATTTGAATTTTTATTAGAAGCTACTATTCTTTGTTTAATGGGAGGTGCTATTGGTTTAACAATGGTTTATATACTTACGCTCATACTTTCAGGCCCTCTAGATTTTCCAGTGTATGTATCACTTCCCCTATTAATCAGTACAGTAATCATTTGCTTGGTGGTGGGTATTTTAGCTGGTATATTTCCTGCTTCTAGGGCTGCTAAAATGGATCCAGTAGTAGCCATTAGGAGTAATTAAATATTACTTATTCAATTAGGATACATCCTCTCAATTTTTTAATTGGTAATTAAGATAATTGTTTAAAAAAACCTATTCAGCTATTTTTGTAGAATGGTTGGTAAAGCCCCCGATAATCATGAAGAAAATTCCGAACAAATTAAGCCAATGGGTGAGGTAACTATTTTAGCAATTGAATCTTCTTGCGATGATACTGCTGCTGCTGTTTGTAGCAACGGAAAAATATTATCCAATATCATTGCCAATCAAGCGGTGCATGAAAAATATGGTGGCGTAGTTCCTGAATTAGCTAGCAGAGCACATTTACAAAATATTGTACCTGTAGTAACAGAGGCTTTGAAAGTAGCAGACTGTAATCTTTCATCCATTGATGCCATTGCCTTTACACAGGCACCTGGATTGATAGGATCGTTATTGGTAGGCGCACAATTTGCTAAATCATTGGCACTTTCTTTAGATAAACCATTGATAGCGGTGCATCACATGCAAGCGCATGTATTGGCTAATTTAATTGCAGATGAAAAACCTTCTTTCCCTTTTTTATGTTTGACAGTGAGTGGTGGCCATACTCAAATAGTACTTTGCGAAAGTCCATCGAAAATGAAAGTGATTGGTGAAACAATTGATGATGCGGCGGGTGAAGCCTTTGACAAGACTGCTAAATTATTGGGACTACCCTATCCTGGTGGTCCATTAGTTGATAAATATGCACAACAAGGAAACCCCAATCGATTTCAATTTCCAGAACCAAAAATACCAGGATTAAATTTTAGTTTCAGCGGACTAAAAACTTCGATCTTATATTTCTTAAACAATGCAGGTACAAGCAATGTATTCAAAGAAGAATTTAAAGTATCAGAAGAAGATAAAAAAATATTCATTGAACAAAATCTCGCTGATATCTGTGCATCTGTGCAAGACAGAATTATTTCTATCTTAATTAATAAATTAAAGAAAGCAGCCAAAGAAAATAACATCGATCAAATATGTATAGCGGGTGGGGTGAGTGCCAATAGTGGTTTAAGAAAGGCGCTAAAAGAAACGGGTGAAAAAATGGGTTGGCAAACTTTTATTCCTGCCTTTCAATACTGCACCGACAATGCAGCAATGATCGCCATTACCGCGCATTACAAATATTTAAACAATGATTTTGCTGATCTAAGTATTAGCCCATCACCTAGAGCTATTTGGTCATAATATTTATATAATATTCAATCAGTAATTTTCGAATACAAAGAAGTGTCCCTTTAAAAAAATATTTTCATTTATCATCTACTCCTCCATTGGCCAATACCTATTTTCAATTTAAGCAATTTACTATCGAGCAGCAAAACTGCGCTATGAAAGTATGTACAGATGCTTGTTTATTTGGAGCCATCCTTGCTGAGAAAATTTATAGAGCACAAAATAAGGTAAGCAAGCTTTTGGATATTGGAGCAGGCACAGGATTGTTAAGTTTACAAGTAGCACAAAAAAATAGTATTTCAATTGATGCAGTAGAAATAGACCAAGATAGTTTTGAACAGGCCCAACAAAATTTTATTAACTCTCCATGGAGTGAAAGAATAAATATTTTTAACAATGATATTTTAGATTTTGTTGTAGATAAAAAATATGATTGTATTATTTCAAATCCTCCCTTTTACGAAGGCGATTTAAAATCGGACAATTCAAAAAAAAATTCAGCCAAACATGATAGTACTTTAAAATTAGAACAGCTTTTACAAGTAATCGAAAAGCATCTATCACCTACAGGATATTTTGCTGTGCTGCTCCCCTATCAAAGAGTAGACTACTTTATTGAATTAGCAGCTGAATTTAATTACAAGGTGCAGGAACAATGGATGATCAGACCAACTGATGCGCATCCTTTTTTTAGAGGGATTTTATTTTTCAGTCTTGCTCCAACTGAATTTGTAACCAAACAAATTTCCATCAAAGACTCCACAGGAAACTACACAACAGAATTTGTGGATTTATTAAAGGATTATTACTTACATCTTTAGCTTAAATCCATCAGAAAATTATCTACCTGAAACGCAAGTTTAAGCAATGAGCGGGTATATTTGTAAAATGAATTATTTTGAATTATTTGGCCTTCCTATTTCACTCAAGGTAGATACTAGTTCACTAGCAAAAAAGTACTTTGAATTGCAAAGGGAATTTCATCCTGATTTTTTTACTCAATCGGATGAAACAGAGCAGCAAGAAGCCCTAGAAAAATCAGCTGAAATTAATAAGGGATTAAAAATATTGAAAAACCCCGATGCGACGATTCAATATGTGTTACAGTTAAAGAATTTACTTACAGAAAACGAAAAGTATGAGTTGCCGCCAGAGTTTTTAATGGACATGATGGAGCTCAATGAAAAGTTGGTAGAGCAAGACCCCGATTCCTTTTCTAAGGAGGTAGCACAATTGGAAGAAAGCCTGCAGAGTGAGGTAAAAGAAATTATGGAGCAGTACGACAATGATAGCATCAGCGAGGAAAGCTTACAAAAACTAAAAGAATTTTATTTTAAGAAAAAATACTTGCAACGTATTTTGGACAGGATAGCCGATTAATGTAATATTGCAGTCCGTTAGAAGTACTTCAAAAGTGAAGGTAACCTAACGAGAGCAGGCCCATGTGGCGGAATTGGTAGACGCAGCAGACTCAAAATCTGCCATTCGCAAGGGTGTGATGGTTCGATTCCATTCGTGGGCACTCAACCAGCAGTAATGCTGGTTTTTTTATGCGTATACCTTTTGATTTTCAATTACTTACGTTTTTACCACTTTTTTAAAATTGGTCAAAATACCCCTTTTTCTCAATTTTTGTACCCTAATTGTTACATGCGTTAAATTTATTGGTTCTTTTAAATGCGGGTTTAGTGGAGCTTTAAATTTATTAGTTCTTTTAAATTCGGGTTTAGACGAGTATTTTAATCGTTTGTGATTTTAAATTCAGGTTTAGAGGTTTAGTATACGTATTCAGGCGCAGGACTCCGGTCCTGTGTCTATTGGTTATTAATATTTCGTGAACAAAAAATGTAACAAATGTTTTGAGAGTAGGATAATCAAGTTAGTAGTAACTGCTCAGACACAGGACGGAGTCCTGCGCCTGAGGGGAAATATCAAAAAATCATTTAATAGCACCCAATTTATCTCACCAAATAATCAACTTTAAGGGTAATAGATGCTGTTTTTTCTTTGTTACTGGTATTGAAGGAACCACCGTAACTGTAGTTTTCATTCACATTTTTACCCGTAATTTGAAATACGCCCATAGTGGCTTTCTTTATTCCATGAAGTGAACCTCCGCTATTGGTTGCGATTGTTTCGCCCCTCGTTTTAGCATCCTGACTTGCTTTTGCTAGCAGATCAATTTTTAATTCATTCAATCTGGTATAGTAAAATTCGGGGGCATTTGAATTGAATTCAATGCCATTTTCCAGTAATTCGGTAATTTCTCTTGAAAGTTTTTCTACCCTACCAATATCCCTTGATTCTACCCGTACATTTCCTGTTAACGTGAAATCAATAAATTCAGAACTGATCTCGTTGCCTTTTTCATCAAAATGCCGTTGGAAATTTTTTGTTATGCTTACGGCAGAAAAGACAATATTTGAATCTGGGATGCCCTTTGAGTTTAGGTATTTTTTGATAGTACCCTCGTATATTTTTAAAATTGCATGAGCCTTTTTAAGTTCTTTGTCACTTCCATTAAATGAGCCACTCCAGACGATCAGGTCACTTGAAAAGTCTTTTTCAGCCAACCCGGTAACGCTGATGGTTTCCGATGACCTGAATTTGTATTTATACGCATTTCCTATAATAGAAAGACCTGCAATGATTGAAATTGCTATAATGAGGGTACTCAAGTAATTTTTCATATACGGTTATATTTTCTGTGAAGAAAAGATTGTATTTCTATTGAATATACATTTTTATAAAGATGATACAAAATATTATTAAGCAAGGGCATGAATTTAGTTTAAATGTCTAGGTTGGAAAATCCACGCCTAATGACCCCCTTGCGCCACGGAATATTGACCTAGCATCGCCAAGTTTCAATAACACCTCATTCAGGCGCAGGTCTCCTTTTCTGCGCTTGAGGGGATGTTTTTAAATTCGGGTTTAGATGAGCTTTAAATTTGTTGGTTCTTTTAAATTCGGGTTTAGACGAGTATTTTAATCGTTTGTGATTTTAAACTCAGGTTTAGAGGTTTAGTCTATTCAACATCACCATTCTCATTCAGGCGCAGGACTCCAGTCCTGTGTCTATTTGTTATTAATCTTTCATTATTAAAAAATGTAACCAATGTTTTGAGAGCTAAGCTAATGGAGGCAGTAGTAACCATACAGACACAGGACGAAGTCCTGCGCCTGAGGGGATATTTAGTATTATAATTCGAAATTATTTATTACTCAATATTTCAAAAAGTAATTTATTTACATAAAAACTTTCCCTACCCCACTTTTGCTTTTCTAAAAAACCATTTCTCACCAATTCTTCTAAATATCGAATAGCAGTACTTCTACTAACTGACAAATCGCGTTCAATAAATTCAATTTTTGTGTAGGGGTACTTAAATAAATTATTTAGCAAGTCTTGACTATATAATTTTGGCAATTTTGCTTTTATTTCTTGTTTAAACTGTTGCATTGTTTTATGAATCGCATTGATTAAAACAACTCCTTCTTTTGCAGTATTTTCTACACCGTCTAAAATAAATAAAATCCAAGGTACCCAATTTCCCGTTTCTCTTACTTGTTGAAGGTAGCTGTAATAGTCACTTTTCTTACTAATTATATATCTACTCAAGTAAAGTACAGGGAGATCTAATAATTTTTTATTGACTAAATATAAAATATTGATAATGCGCCCTGTGCGGCCATTTCCATCATAAAAAGGGTGGATCGTTTCAAATTGATGATGTATAATTGCCATTTTAATTAAAGGATCTAAATCAACCAACTCATCATTATTGATAAATTCTTCAAGGTTATGCATTAAAGTTTCAATCTCAACTGCATCCTGAGGGGGCATATACACCAACTCACCTGTATTTTCATTTAATAATTTAGTACCAGGTACTTTTCTAAAGCCTGCTTCATTTTGTTCAATTACTGCTTGAATTTTTAAAATATGATTATTAGTAAGCAAGCCATTTGAATGAATTAAGGAGAATCCTTGTTTTAAGGCTTCAGCGTATAGATGAACCTTTTTCGCTTCAGGTGAAGCAAATAGGTTGGAAAAAACATTGCTTTGATATACTTCAGCAAATGTGCTAATAATATTTTCTATAGCAGAACTTTCCTTTGCCTCTCTTAATATTAGAGTTTCTAGCAGAATATTTTGATTGGGAATACTGGTAATTACTCCTTTAAATTCTGCAAGACGCCGATGCGCGGCTGCTAATTTTTTTAAAACTGCTTTTGTTTCTACCTCAATTTGTAAAGGTAATAAGGGTATCATTTTGACTCATTTAAATCAAATATAAGTCAAAATAGTATATTTTTGACTTATATCGTAAAAATAGGTGTCAAATAGTTTAAAATTTGAATCATTATAAGTAATTCAGGCGCAGGACTCCGTCCTTTTTCTATTTGTTATTAATCTTTCGTGATCAAAAAATGTAACCAATATTTTTAGAGAAGGCTAAGGGAGGTAAAAGAAACCCCTCAGAAACAGGACTCCGTAATGTGTCTGAGGGGTGGCTAGGGATTGACTCGTCCTTAAATAACTTTACATCAAAACTTTAAAACAAGTAGTTATTTTATAATATATCTTTTTATTCCATTGGTAGTAATCACAAATAAATTAACCATACCACCTGGTGCAATTGAAAAAGTTGTATAACCTGTAAGTCCACTATTAGCTATATAAAATCTAGTGGTAGTTAATGCATTTGAAACATATGTCCCACCGCTGTAATTATAAATTGTTACGGTAAACCCATCAGGTAAGTCTTCTGGAAAAAGAGGTATATTTCCATGTTGAGTAGAAATTATATAGCCAGAATATTTATATAAATCAGATGCATTGATATTTGTATCATCGGATGTTTTACTGGTAGCAGCAGGAGCAGCAGCAGCTTGCCATGTTGGAATTCCGTTTGCATTTGCAGTTAATACTTGCCCAGCAGTTCCATCTACTTTTGGATAAGTAACCGCACCTGCTGTAATGGTACCACTAGTTTTAACATTTGTTACAGCTGTGTTTCCCAATTGAATGCTGTTGCTAGCCGAGGCATTTGCCTGATACCCTACAGCCGTAGCGTTGGTTAAGTTGTTGGCTCCAAAATTAGCTTGCATTCCAATTGCGGTATTGTTGGTGCCAGTTGTATTTACATTGCCAGCACGCCAGCCGATCGCCGTATTATTGTCACCGCTACTATTGTGAAGTGATTCACGCCCAAATGCACTATTGTATTTCCCTGTGGTGTTATTAGCAAGTGTGCCTTCACCGAAGGCAGAATTATCATCACCCGTGCTATTGTTTTTAAGTGCGCCTTCTCCAACCGCTGTGTTATTATCTCCGTCCGTATTGGGATAAAGCGCAGCCCAACCAAACGCTGTATTATTCCCTCCAGTCGTATTTGCCTGAAGTGCATACCATCCGGTCGCTGTATTTTGTTCTCCTGTCGTATTTTTTGAAAGTGCATTAAATCCGGTCGCTGTATTGTACTTTCCTGTAGTATTTCTTTGAAGAGCGGAGAAGCCAAATGCACTATTCTGTCTCCCCTCAGTGTTCGATTGAAGTGCGTTTACACCATTCGCTGTATTTTCGTTTCCATTAATATTGGATTCAAGTGCATTTACTCCAGTTGCTGTATTATTTGAACCTGTAGTGTTATTTTTGAGAGCGTTTAAACCAAATGCACTATTCTGTGCCCCAGTAGTGTTAAACTCAAGTGCGCCAGAACCAACCGCTGTATTATTCCCTCCGGTATTATTCCTAAGTGCATGACTACCAACCGCAGTGTTAAAATTGGCAGTGGTGTTATTTGAAAGTGAATTACTACCAATGGCGGTATTGGCCAAGCCGCCGGTATTAGCTTTAAGTGCGGCAGAACCGATGGCTGTATTGTTATAACCCGTTGTGTTTGAGTAAAGTGATTCGTGCCCAACTGCTGTAAGGTAACTTCCCCCAGTAACGCCTCTAAGTACATCTTTACCAATCCCCACATTATTATCTGTACTTCCATTAAGACCACGCCCAAAAGTTATTCCATTTACCTTCAAATCAAATGCCCCCAGGTCCACTGCTTGCGTAGCGCCAGTATAAGGAACACCTGAACTTGAAGCACTTAAAACACCATCAGTAATGGTTAAGCCTGTGCCAACTTTAACACCCCCTAATTCAGATGCGCTTGCATTTGGTAAACTATATGAGGCGGCCCCGCTTAATACACCATTGTCATCAATAATTAAATTACTCCCTACTTTAATCCCTCCTAGTGATGATGCGCTTGCATTTGGTAAACTATATGAGGCGGCCCCGCTTAATACACCATTGTCATCAATAATTAAATTACTCCCTACTTTAATCCCTCCTAGTGAT
>Ga0209443_1001580_pt1 | contig 14121 bp, 9 predicted proteins | sample LauGreBMM110DCMD_2_FD_187571 | JGI IMG/M metagenome (GOLD analysis project Ga0209443, IMG submission 187571) | Freshwater lake microbial communities from Lake Michigan, USA - Su13.BD.MM110.DCMD (SPAdes) (version 2) | ecosystem: Environmental > Aquatic > Freshwater > Lake | place: Lake Michigan... | reverse complement strand
TCTGGATTGGGATGTTGTTCCCAAATTAAAGGATCGGAGGCAACCAAGTACAACTCCTCAAAATGTTCTTGCTTCAATGGTTCTAGCCAAACAAGATCGTTTTTTAAATTAGTTGGTTGTAGGATCAATTTTCGGTAATTATATTTTAATTAAGAATGTATTTAAAATAGAAAAAATAGTCAACAGACTATGTTTTTTGTATTAACTATTTAAATCAAACAATCTATTGAAATGGTTTCCTAAATGGTTTCTCATTCCATTTCTAAATTCTTCTGGTGTCCCATTTTCTAAAAATTGAACCAACTGCTTATGTGATATAAACTTTTTTATTATTGTTCTCTTTTTTAACAATCCACTATTATGCACATAATCAAAAACAGGCAACAACATTTTTTGAAATTTTTTCAATGTGTTATTCCCTGTTATATCATAAAGTTTTCCATGAAATGCAATTTCATGATCAATGTTAAAAATATGATTTTGGGTTGCTGGTGGCTCATCATCAACAATTTCATATAATATTGCGATATCTTTTTTTGTTATTCTATGAAATAAAACATCAGCCATTCCAACTTCTAATACAAGTCTAATTTCAAAAATTTCTCTTAATGTTTCGTCAGATAGAATATGTGGATTCATGCTTTTGTCCATGTTGCTAAATAAGTCAGGACTTGTTATAACAGAACCTTTTTTCTTTTTTGATTCAATCAGGCCCATCATTCTTAATCTCAACAGCGCCTCCCTAATTACGGTTCTGCTAACATTTAACTTTTCTACTAATTCTAATTCAGTTGGTATTGAATCTCCAATTTTTAATTTTTTTTGTTTTAATAGCCCAATTAAGTTCGCTTCTACTTTATCGACTAGGCTACTTCGCTCAATTGTTTTGAAATTATCTATCATATATTATTTTATATATATACGTATGTAGTTTAAAATATATCTATTGCAAAAATTAATCAAAATTACCTAGATATTTAAATAAAGTTACGAAAAAACTCTATATATTTATCATGTCATACATAATACATTTAATTAAAAACTAAGAACATGGGTTACAACAAACTTAAAACCTTTCTTTTCGTTTTCTCATTGCTAATTTCTACAGTTTTATTGGCGCAATCAAAAACAATTACTGGGAAAATCATATCTGGGGAAGATAGGAATCCTTTATCGGGAGTAAGTGTAACTATTAAAGGAAAGCCAACTGGGACCCAAAGTAATAATTCAGGCGATTTTGCAATAATAGCTTCAGCGGGTGATATCCTAGTTATTTCATATACGGGATATGCTTCCCAAGAAATACGCCTAGGCAACCAAAACAATGTAAACATTGCATTAATATCTGAAGCTTCTGAACTTGCTGAAGTTGTTGTGGTGGGATATGGAACAGTTAAAAAAAATAAATTAACCGCGTCTATTTCGAAACTAGATAAAAAATTCTTAGAAACAGGTATAAGGTCAAATCCAGCACAAGCACTTGCTGGAACAATTCCAGGATTAAGACTTGTTACAGGTTCTGGAAGACCAGGGTCTTTACCTTCAATTACATTAAGAGGTGGTACCAACTTTGATGCAAGCGGAAGCCCATTAATTATTTTTGATGGACAAATTAGAAGTTCGCTTAGTGATATTAGTACTGATGAAATTGAAAGTATTGAAGTGCTAAAGGATGCCTCTGCAACTGCTATTTATGGGGCAAGAGCAAGTAATGGTGTAATATTAATTACATCTAAGAGAGCTAAATCAGGCACTTCAGAAATAACAGTTAAAATTAAAAATGGCACGAACTATTTAAATGTTCCTTATAAATTTTTAGATGGAGGTGATTATGTTAAATGGGCAAGATTGGGGGCAGAGCAAGCAATCTTAAATGGCACTTTAGCTGGTTCAAATTTATCTGGCGTTGGCCCAAGAGGAACTGGCAATGTTTATAAGGATGCCGCAGGCAATATTCTTGATGGTAATTATGATTCGAGAGCGATATGGAGTGTGATGCGATTAAATGCTGTGAACAATGAATTATTATCACAATCCGGTTGGAAACAAATGAAAGATGTAGTAAAAACGAATGCTGCTGGTAATTATGATGCTGCCGGATCTTATGCGGATTTAATTTATAAAGATTTTAATTATGGATCTTATGGTTTAAAAAACACCTCTATTACCCAAGACTATAATATTTCTATGTCTGGTGGAAATGATCGCGGAAAATATTTTGCAAATCTTGGCTATTATAATGAAGATGGCTTATCAATAGCAACTTTTTATAGACGACTTACCTTTTCTATTATTGGAGATTATAAAATTAATACATGGCTAAAGTCTGAAAGTAGTGTTCAATATACAAAAGCGAACTGGAGAGATGAGTCAATAACAAATGGGGAATCAAACTATTGGGGAAGAATGTTATCAGCCCCTCCAACAATGCGAGGAACGAACGCCAAGGGCGAATTATTACTTGGGCGTGATGCAAGTGATGGCAATCCAATCATAAATGTAGATAAATATAAAAGACAAGATCAAAGAGATAAATTTACAATTAATCAATCTTTACGTGCAGATTTTACCAAAGACTTATACTTAAAATTAAGTAGCTACGTAATGTATGATGAAGGATTTTCCGAATCATTTAATCAGGATTTTAGAACGGGTATATTGAGCTTAACAAATCCTAATACAGGATGGAATAGAACTAGAGCAAGTTCTGCTGCTTTTGATAGAACAACAAGATTAACACATAATGCGATATTAAATTATAATAAAACATTTTTAGAGAAAAATACAATTTCTGCCATGGCCGGCTTTGAATATTATGATGCATATAATAAAGGTTTATCTGCCGGAGGTAGTCTTGCGCCAACAGAAGATTTTAGCGATTTAGCATTGACACAAAACAACCTAGAACAACAAACAAGATCAACGGATTCTTATCATGCAAGAGAAAGAATTTTATCATCGTTTGGTAGAGTTAATTATGATTATAATGAAAAATATTTAACCTCATTTACGGTTAGAAGAGACGGCTATTCTAGACTTATTGGAGATAATCAATATGGTGTATTCCCTGCAGTTTCAGTGGGTTGGTTATTACATAAGGAAGCATTTATGGAAGATACTAAAAGTTGGTTATCATTTTTAAAACTAAGAAGCAGTTGGGGTATGAATGGAAATATTGGCGGGATTGGTACCTATGAATTACAAGGCTCTTATGGATCACAAACCGCATATAATGGCACCATTGGATTTTTGCAAGGGGGCATTGCAAATCCTGGATTGAAGTGGGAAAAATCTAAAACCACTGAAGTGGGCGCCGATATGGGCTTCCTAAATAATAGAATTAATTTCTCTATTGCTTATTACAATAGAACGACAAATGATAAAATAGCGAGCGTATTACTACCAACCTCATCCGGAGTATCAAGCATTAGAACAAATAACGGTAGTATGCAAAACAAGGGTGTTGAATTAGAGCTCTCTTATAAAATAATACAAAATAAAAATTTAACATGGCAGGTTGGTGCAAATGGCGCTTGGAATAAAAATACAATTTTACAATTACCCTATAATGGAATTGCCAATAATAGACAAGGAGGTCAACAGGTGTTTGATCCACAAACTGGAAAGGTAATTTGGGTTGGCGGTTATCAAGAAGGGCGAGAATGGGGTGAAGTATTTGGTTTTGTAAGTGATGGCATAATTAGAAATGCTGCAGATTTGGCAGGGTATAATAAAATAGATTTAGCTGCAGGACAAGTATGGTATGGAAGTTCAGCAGGAAAGAGAGTAGCAAGCCAACAACTACTTACTCAAAAAGGGTTAACATTTAATGGTGGTTGGATTCCAACACAACTTGGAGACATGAAATGGAAAGACGTTGATAAAAATGACACCATTGATTCAAGAGATATGGTTTCACTTGGTCGTCAAATTCCGCGCATCACTGGAGGTTTTAATAGTACTTTAAAATATAAAGGGTTTTCACTTTTCGCGAGATTTGATTTTGCAATAGGGCATGTGCAACAAGATTTTATGCAAATGTGGGCCCTAGGTTGTATGCAGGGAGAGTTTAACCCAACAGATATTGTTAAGGATACATGGACACCAACAAATACTGAGGCCAAATATCCAAGATACGCCTGGGCAGATCAATTAAATACAAAAAACTTTGATAGACCAAGCAGTATGTTTTTTGTAAACTCTAGTTACTTAAATATTAGAGAGATTTCATTAAGTTATTCTGTACCTGCTTCATTATTGAAAAAAGCTAAAATGTCAAACTTAACGTTTACAGCTTCCGGTCAAAATTTAGGATACATTACAAATAGTCTTTTAAATTTCCCTGAAAGAAGTGGTAATCAAAATAGCGCATATATTATTCCAACGCAGGTTGTATTTGGCGCAAACTTAACTTTTTAATAAAATAATTATAAATAGTATAAAATGAAAAAAATTAAAAATATATTTTTAAGCATGTTGATTCTGGTATTTACTTCAACATCATGTACAAAAACATTAGACTTAGCTCCTGAAGATTATTTTGGTGATGGTAATTTTTGGAAAAACGAATCTCAGGTTAATAACTTTATGGTCGGTATACATAAACAATTTCGAGATAATCAATTTATGTTCCTTCGATTAGGAGAAATGCGTTCTGGTAATTTTAGTAATGTGGACAGACAAAGCACATCATTAAACGAATTGCAAATAATAGAACAAAGAATAGATGAAACTTCAACAGGCATTTCAAATTGGGCAGGATTTTATTCGCCAATTTTACAGTTAAATTTATTTATTACGAGGGTTTCTGCTATCACATTTTTGTCAGATGCAAGAAAACAATATTTATTAGGACAAGCCTATGGAATGAGGGCGTTTTACTATTACCAATTACTTAGAACCTATGGAGGTGTGCCACTTAGACTAGAACCAGAAGTATTAACAGGTAATACCGATCCAGTTAAGCTTCGTAAAGCAAGAGCGACCGAAGCGGAAGTATTGACGGCCATAAAAACAGATGTAAATAAATCAGTTGCAAGTTTTGGATCAGCAGCAAGCCCGGCAGATAAAAGTTTATGGAGCCCTAAAGCATCTTTAATGCTGAAAGGGGATGTATATTTATGGTCAGCAAAAGTTTATAGTAATAATGCAGATTTGGCAGAAGCCAAAACCACATTAAATTTAATTACTGGAAACGTCCTACAAGCATCTTTTTCAAATGTTTTTGCTTTTGGGCAAAAAAATAATTCAGAAGTTATTTTTTCTATTAGATATTTAGTGGGTGAAGCTGAAATGGGCGCAGTTGCACAATTTTTATATTCCACATTTAATTTTGATAATCTACATTATAAAGATTCTTTAGCAAGCGGTCCATTATTAGTGGATCCGTTGATTATTGCAGCGCCTAATTCGCAACAAGTTATTCAGCGTTATGGGTATACTTTTAATTTATTTGCCTCCTATGATGTTACAGATAAGCGTCGAAATGCTACTTTTTATGATTATTATAAAGTAACCGCTTCAGGAGCAAAGCCATATGCAATTACAGTTAGAAATACTGCGATGGTTAAATTTTTAGGAACTATAAGCGCTAATAAAAGGTATTTTACGGATGATTGGCCAGTATATAGAGAAGCCGATAGATTATTAATGTTGGCCGAAATAGTGAATGCAGAAGGCGGCGATCCAACTACCTATATTAAACAAATTCGAGACAGGGCATTTTTGCCTGTAGTGGATCCTAAACCATTTGTTTCCTCAACAAAGGATGCTAACGAGTTAGCTATATTTGCAGAAAGAAATAAAGAATTTGTACATGAAGGAAAGGCATGGTATGATTTAAGACGTATGAAGTATGGTTCAGACCCACTCGTATTTATTAGCACTAGTCATAAGTATGGTGTTTTAAATAAATCGACAGTCCCTTATAAAATATTATGGCCAATCGAACCTGCAATATGGACCAACGATCCACTCGTTAATCAAACGCCGGGTTATGCTTCAACAAAACCACAATAATAAAAAATTTAGGATTAATTTTATTTACATAATTACGATTGCTTTTAGGATACAATCGTAGTTATGTTTTTTTTAAAATAGTATAAATTAGATGAATATCAAACGTATCAAAGGGTTGATTGCAGCACCTTTTACCCCATTAAATCAAGATGAAACTTTGAATGTTTCAATTATACCTAGTTATTACCAAATGCTAAAGCGCAATGGAATTAAAGGCGCTTTTATTTGTGGTTCAACCGGTGAAGGCACCTCATTAACATTAAATGAAAAAAAATTGGTTGCTCAAGCATGGGCTGATGCCAAAAACGGCGATTCGGAATTTAGGGTAACCTTATTTTTGGGAGGCACCTGTTTAGGTGAATGTAAAGAGCTTGCAATTTTTGCAAAAGAGATTGGAATAGATGCTGTATGTTTAAGTGCGCCATTTTATTTTAAACCTGCAAATGTAATGGTACTAGCAAAATGTTGTGAGGAAGTTGCTTCAGTAGTACCAACCTTACCCTTTTATTACTACCATATACCAGTATTAACAGGTGTAAATTTCCCTATGTATGATTTATTAGAAGCCATTGGGGATACAATTCCAAATTTTGCAGGTATAAAATATACGCATGAAGATTTTATGGACTTTCTTTCCTGTCAAAATTATAAAAATGGTAAATATGAAATGTTTTGGGGCAGGGATGAAAACATGCTTTCTGCTTTGGTTTTAGGTACCAAAGGCTTTATTGGTAGCACCTTTAATTATGCCGCACCACTATATCATGATTTAATAAGTGCATTTGAAAAGGGAGATTTAGAAAAAGCAAACCAAATGCAACAATTATCAATTGATATGATAAGGTTATTAGGTAAGCATGGAGGAATAGGCGTAGGAAAATTTTATATGAAACAAATTGGTCTTGATTGTGGAGAATTTAGATTACCTATTCAAAAACTATCGTCAACCACAGCAGCATCTTTTATAAAAGATGTAGAACGGTTAAAATTTAGTAGCTTTTGTTCATCTTTAGATTAATCCCAATTTAAAATGAAACCGTTGGCAATTTATATTTATATTTTTTTAATGTTAAATAACATGCCAGTAGTTGCTCAATCACAAAAAGTAATTTCGATTGAATGGAAAACAATAGCTGAGTTGCCTTCATTTAATAATCAATCCAAATCTATTGGTGTTGCCGGCCCCATTGTTGGTGTAATTAATAATAAATTAATTGTAGCAGGTGGTGCAAATTTTCCAGAAAAAATGCCATGGCAAGGCGGGAAAAAAGCGTACTATAATAATATTGCTATTTTTCAAAAAGAAAAAGGACAAATTTTTCAAGAAGTAATACAAACTTCACTTGCGAGCAATATTGCCTATGCAGCAAATTGTCTAACACCTTTTGGAGTAGTTTATGCAGGCGGAGAAAACGAATTAGGCCTAAGCGATAAAGTTTATTTATTACAATGGGATGAAGCATCAGGTACAATGTTACAAACTAAATTACCCGACCTTCCAATTAAAACCACCAATGGGTCATTAGTTTGCATAGATAAGATAATTTACTTCTTAGGGGGCGAAACATTAGCAAATACTACCAATCAGTTTTTTAGCTTAAATCTTATTAAAATTAATGAGGGCTGGACGACACTACCTGTAATCCCAAAACCCTTGTCCAATATGGTTGTCGTGGCACAATACTTGAATGGCCAAAAGCAAATTTATCTATTAGGTGGCAGGGCAAAGCAAAAAAATGGCATTAGTGATTTTTCATCCGATGTATATTCTTTTGATATACATTTAAAAAGATGGGATAAGAAAAAATCACTTCCTTATCCCATATCTGCCGGAGTCGGCGCAGTTTTTATTGAAAAATATATTTTATTATTTGGCGGAGACAGGGGGGAGCAATTTAATAAAGTAGAAAGAACAATTTCAAATTTAAATTTAGAAAAAGACGAATTAAAAAAAGAAAATTTAATTACTATTAAAAATAAATTACTGGAATCACATCCCGGTTTTAGTAATGAAATATTATTATATAATACACAAAAAAATGTATGGGTATCAAATGGATTTATTCCATTTAATACAAGCGTAACAACTAATGTTGTACAGTGGGGGGATGAAATTATAATTCCCAGTGGAGAAATCAAAGCAGGCGTGAGAACACCTAGAATTATTTCTGCTAAAATCATTTTACATGAATAATTCAAAAAGGTATCCTTGGATTTTAGTAGCACTTTTATGGGTAGTGGCCTTATTAAATTATATGGACAGGCAAATGTTGTCCACCATGAAACCCACCATGCAATTGGATATCCATGAATTGCAATCCGCTGCTAATTTTGGTTACCTAATGGCCATATTTTTATGGATTTATGGAATTATGAGTCCAATTTCTGGAATAATTGCCGATAGGGTAAACAGAAAGTGGTTGATTATTTTTAGTTTATTTATTTGGAGCGCTGTTACTTTTTCTATGGGATACGCAACCACTTTTAATCAAATATATTGGCTAAGGGCATTTATGGGATTTAGCGAAGCATTATATATACCAGCAGGCTTGTCATTGATTTCTGATTATCACACAAACAAGACAAGATCCTTAGCAATTGGTTTACATATGTCTGGCATTTATATGGGTCAAGCATTAGGGGGCTTTGGTGCAACTTTTGCAACAATGTTTTCATGGCAACAAGCTTTTCATACATTTGGATTTATCGGCATTGCTTATTCTTTTATTTTAATATTATTTTTAAAAGATGATTCACGAGAGAAGGGCGTTAAATTTTCCATGAATAAAAACACTTTCCCATCACTGTTCAAAGGAGTAGGTTTATTATTAACTAACATATCGTTTTGGGTCATACTTATTTATTTTGCAGTACCAAGCTTGCCAGGTTGGGGTGTAAAAAATTGGCTACCAACTTTATATGCTCAAAACTTGCATATTGAAATGAGTATTGCAGGTCCAATTTCTACAGTTACACTTGCCTTTTCCTCTCTTTTAGGTGTAATATTTGGCGGCATTTTATCAGATAGATGGTCTCAAAAAAATATTAGAGGTAGGGTTTATACAAGTGCAATAGGATTATCGTTGACTGTACCTGCATTATTTTTAATAAGCAGCGGGGATTCATTATTTTCTGTCATTGGAGCTTCATTTTGTTTTGGCTTTGGTTTTGGAATTTTTGATACTAATAATATGCCTATTTTATGTCAATTTGTTTCGTCAAAATATCGCGCTACGGCATATGGCTTAATGAATTTAGTGGGTGTTTTTTCGGGCGCTTTTATTACCAATATTTTAGGAAAATCTAGTGACAAAGGTAGCATGAATCAGGTTTTTATATATCTCGCATTAATTGTGGTTGTTGCATTAATAATTCAATTATCATTTTTGCGACCCAAAACAAATGACTTTATTGATTAAAGTATTTCAAACAAATAATTATGTATACCGAAAAGGATTTGAATGACTTAAAATATTTTTACTCAAATCAGCTATTAAATGACACTATTCCATTTTGGTTTCCAAAATCATTTGATGAAGAATATGGGGGATTTTTGTTTATGCGTGATGCAGACGGTACATTAATAGATGATGATAAGGCAGTTTGGATTCAATGTCGCGCTATATGGATGTTGTCAACACTTTATAATACTGTTGAGAAAAAACAAGAATGGTTAGATGGTGCGAAAAAAGGATTCGATTTTGTAAATAAATATTGTTTTGATACGGATGGACAAATGTTTTTTCATGTAACAAAAGATGGAAGACCCATACGCAAAAGAAGATATTTTTTTTCAGAAACATTTTATGTTATCGCAGCAGCAGCCTATGCAAAGGCAAGTGGAAGCGAGGAAGCTGCAATGAGTGCTAGACGTGTATTTGGAAAGTGTATCGAGTATGACACAATACCAGGCCTATTGCAACCAAAGTATACGAATACCAGACCATCCAAAGGAATAGGTGTTCCTATGATTATGATTAATACGGCGCAACAACTAAGAGACAATATTGGAGATCCAAGATGTGATGAACTGATTAATAAATGGATCGAAGAGATTCAAAATGATTTTGTAAAAGATGATATTAAGTGTGTGATGGAGCAGGTGGCACCTGATGGAAGTATCATTGATCATATTGACGGTCGTACCTTAAATCCGGGTCATGCTATGGAAGGTGCTTGGTTTATTCTGCATGAAGCAAAGCATCGCAATAATGATAAGCATTTAATTGATTTGGGTTGTCGAATGGTGGATTATATGTGGGAATGGGGTTGGGATAAAGAATATGGCGGTATTTTGTATTTCCGTGATGTATATAATAAACCAGTACAGGAGTATTGGCAGGATATGAAATTTTGGTGGCCACATAATGAAGTTATTATAGCAACATTGCTTGCCTATTTGGTAACCGGTGATGAGAAATATGCCCATATGCATAAGCTCGTTCACGATTATGCATATCAACATTTTTATGATAAAATTAATGGAGAATGGTTTGGTTATTTACACAGAGATGGATCCATTGCTCAAACTGCAAAAGGTAATTTGTTTAAAGGCCCATTTCACCTACCCAGACAAGAGTGGTATTGTTACACTATACTAGATCAATATTTAAAAAAGAAATAATGAAAATTATTTTTACTATATATCTTGTATTATTTTATTCAATAATCATTGTAAATGGGCAACTTAAATTTGATAAAACTTTTTCCGATAATATGGTACTTCAACGCGATAAACCTATAAAAATATGGGGCATTGCTAAACCCGGTTCTATTATTCAAGTATCAAAAGGCGATCAAAAAAAAATCACCAAAACAAAATCGGATGCAACATGGTTTGTAATTTTTAATGCTGAAAAAGCAAATACATCACCCCAATCTATTAAAGCTAAAACCAATGCCGATGCTATCTCAATTAATAATATATTAATTGGAGATGTCTGGTTATGTATTGGACAGTCTAATATGGAATGGCCAATGTTTAAAGAAGAACACTTTAGGCAAGAAAAAAGTAATAGTAATAATCCTTTGTTAAGATGGTATAATCCTACTTATGCCGGAAAAAACACCTATAATCAATTATTTACTGACTCCATAAAGGCTAATTTAAATTCAGAAAATTTTTATAAGGGTGCCTGGCAGCAATCTGATAGCACCACTTCTGGCATAATGAGTGCGGTAGCATATTATTTTGGAAAAAGTATTAGTAATAAAATAAATATTCCAATAGGATTGATAAATTTATCCATTGGCGGAGCAGCCATCGAATCATTTATCAGTATAGCCGCTTTTCAAGCAAGTAAAAATTTTTCTAATAAAATATTGGGGAATTGGGTAAGTAATAACACTTTGCCTGTATGGATTAGAGAAAGAGGGTTGCAAAATCTCGGGAAAATTGATACTAGTGCGTCTGGTAATAATTTTAATTCAAATCATGCATTTAAACCTGGTTTTGTTTTTGAATCTGGCATCCGCCCACTCACTAATTTATCCATAACTGGAATTTTGTGTTATCAAGGCGAAAGTAATGCACAAGAATTAGATCGTGTTTTTGAATATAGTGAATTAACTAAAGTATTGATCAATGATTATCGCAAAAATTGGAACCAACCCACTCTGCCATTTTACTTTACGCAATTATCTTCTATTGATACTTTAAAATATAAAGGAAATTTGTGGCCTGAATTTAGAAATGAACAAAGAAAAATTGTTCAATCAGTTCCATATACAGGGATGGCTGTGACAAGTGATATTGGTTTTAGAAATGATGTACATCCAACAAATAAAAAGGTAGTTGGAGAAAGGCTCGCATTGTTAGCGCTTTCTAAAACCTATTTTCAAAATATAGCCCATTCTGGTCCCGAACCCGTTGCAGCATATTTTAAAAATAATAAAATTACTATTTCATTTAAACATATTGGCGGTTTACTTCAAACGTTTGATACATCTATGCTGCGTGGGTTTTCATTAGATGGTCGTAACCCAATTCCCGCAACTATAAATAAATATAATATTTTCATAAATACAAACAAAAAATCTGAATTTGTATATTATGGTTGGCAGCCATATTCTATTGGAAACTTAATAAATCAATCTCTTTTACCTACTTCAACATTTAAAATATCAGTAAAATGAAAAAGACAATTCTATTGCTATTAGCAATACTATCACTATTTAACTTAGGTATTTCTCAAAATAAAAATGTATCTGTTTTTATATCAGGCACAGAGGGATATAAAAGTTTTCGAATTCCTGCTATCATTAAAACCTCAAATAATGATTTATTAGCCTTTTGTGAAGGAAGAGTAAATTCGTCAGGCGATTTTGGTGATATTGATATTGTTATGAAACGTAGCACTGATCATGGTAAAACCTGGACTAGTATAAGTAAGGTGGTAAACTATGATTTATTACAAGCTGGCAATCCAGCACCAGTTATTGATAAAACAGATCCAGCCTATCCACAGGGTAGAATATTTTTATTTTACAATACTGGTAACAATCACGAAGGTGAAATTAGAAAAGGTAAGGGTGTTAGAGAGGTTTGGTATAAAACTTCAATAGATAACGGGTTAACTTGGAGTGATGCTGTTAATATTACCACACAAACCCATCGTCCAAATTATCCGCAAGTTAATGCAACTTATAATTTCAAAGAGGACTGGAGAAGTTATGCAAATACACCAGGCCATGGTTTACAAATTTCAAATGGATTATATAGCGGAAGAATATATATTGCAGCAAACCACTCTTCGGGTGCACCATTGCCTAATTTCATGGATTATAATGCGCATGCTTATTATTCAGATGATCACGGAAAATCTTTTAAACTTAGTGAAACCGTAAATGTACCTGGTAGTAATGAATCTACAGCTGCTGAAATTTCTAATAACAGCGTTATGCTAAATGCTAGAAATCAAAGTGGACGTATTAAAGCAAGACTAGCTGTAATTGGTAGCAATGGCGGGGCAAAATGGGATACTAGTTATCATGATACGCAACTTCCAGATCCAGTGTGTGAAGGAAGTATTTTAAATATTGGGATTAAAAATAAAAAAAATATTCTTGCTTTTTCAAATGCTGCTGATACTTTACATCGTGATAACCTGACCCTGCGAATAAGTTTTGATGAAGGAAAAACCTGGGCAAAGCGTATACCAATAGACAAGTCCCCAGTCGAAGGTGCAAAAGATTTTACTGCGTATTCAGATCTTGTAAAAATGAGTAATAAAGAAATTGGCGTATTGTATGAAAAAGAAGGATATGCAAAAATTGTATTTATAGTGATCAATTGGAAACGATAAGGTTATTAATAGCTAAATCATAAAAAACCAAAAAATATGTTGTGATTGCTTGTGGTGGTTCTAAATCGAAGGGCGGTGTAAGAGGCGATAGCTATGTAGCATTTTCATTACCAGATTTATAATTAAAAAATAACCTAAGAATGAAAAAAACTTTTAATACTTTTTGTTGTTTTCTGCTGCTCTTAGTAGCAAAGGGGACCTTGTCTCAGGTTCGTCAACCTTTTTATCCTGATACTATATTTTCCACTTATTATCTTCAACGTGTTTCACATTTTCTTACACTACCACAAACGAAAGAGGATATAATTTTTATTGGAAATAGTATAATAAATGGTGGAGAATGGGGAGAGTTGTTTTATGATTTACGGGTAAAGAATAGAGGTATCAGCGGAGACAACACGACTGGTGTATTAAATAGGTTGTCAGAAGTATATAATCGAAAACCTGCTAAAGTGTTTTTGCTGATAGGTATAAATGATTTATCAAGAAATATCGCAGTTGATAGTATAGCGAAAAACATAATTTGGATAACAGCTCTTTTAAAAGATAGATCACCACTAACAAAAATATATGTACAAAGTATTTTTCCAGTAAACGAAAAATTTGGAAAATTTGGTGGACATACCAGTAAGCGAAATGAAATTTTACAGCTAAATAAAGTCCTATTTGACAACGCCGTAAAATATAATTATAAATATATTGATGTTTTTTTGGCTTTGGCAGATAGTACTGGTAGGCTTAACACTGAGTTTACAAATGATGGATTACATTTAACTGGTCTCGGTTATCTAAAATGGAA
>Ga0209443_1001578_pt1 | contig 14135 bp, 16 predicted proteins | sample LauGreBMM110DCMD_2_FD_187571 | JGI IMG/M metagenome (GOLD analysis project Ga0209443, IMG submission 187571) | Freshwater lake microbial communities from Lake Michigan, USA - Su13.BD.MM110.DCMD (SPAdes) (version 2) | ecosystem: Environmental > Aquatic > Freshwater > Lake | place: Lake Michigan... | reverse complement strand
TTAAGGCAATTTTTAATATTTTAATGCTTTCTTCAAAATTATTCATTATTGTTTTCTGATTATTATTTATATTATCTATAAAATATTTCATTTGATTATTATATGTATCCATCATGGAAAAATCTTCATGAAACAAAATTTGTTTTGATTTATTATCAAAAACTTTATTTTGAATTAAATCGTAAATCAAGGTAGTATCATTTGTTAATATCTCAATTTCTCTTTTTGAATCAATACGATAATAATTTAATTTAATATTTAGAGTGAAATCATCATAAAATAAAATATAATTTGTATAATCAATTGAATTAATTTCTAAATTAGAAACTTTTCTGAAAACGGATTTAATGGATATTGGATAACCGAAGATCCATATACAGTAATCTAATTCATGAATTAAGTCTAAGTGAACGCCTCCTCCCATATCTTCGTGACTGCTGTAGTTTTCCCTAAAGTCAATTCCATTTCTCCAATTTGGCATATATGATCCAAAATAAACATTTACTTCATTTATTTTACTCTTATTGTTATCTATAAAATTTTTTAAATGAATAATTCCTGGATGAAATCTCATATTACAAGCTACATAAGTTTTAATATTATTACTAAATAAGATATTATTTATGCTTTCAATATTTTTCAAGTTATGTAAAACTGGCTTTTCAATAAATAATGGGCAACCTAATTTTGAAAATTTAATTATATCATTTTCATGAAGATTTGTTGGGGTTGAAATAATAACAAAATCAATATTAATTTCTAATTCATCTATTGAATAAATATTTATTACATTTTCATATTTTTTTGATTTTCTTTTTGATCTCAGTGCAAAAACATTTGCCAATGGATAAAAAGTATAGATAGCGCTCAAATGCTTCTTTCCGATAGAACCAAGTCCAACTATTAATATATTCAAAATTGGAAATCTAATTTTTTATTAGAAAATAAAAATTCCATGAAATCAAAATCTAAAGGATGATCTAAGTCAAAACATATGTGAGGCATTAAATAAATTAGTGAATTACAAGTTGTTGTAGTAATTTGATTTGTTTGGAAAAATTTCTTGCTATAAATATAAAATGAGGAATTCATGTCATATACTTTAGGCGCTTGCTGTCTTGAAAAGAAAAGACCTTTATTTATAACATCAAAGTACCCATTTTCTTTCTTTTCGACAATATTAAAATAAGGATTACGATTAGCCAAACTCACAGAATAAAGGTTAAAGGCATTTTGATCATGTTTTAAAAGTTCAAGGCCTGATTCTAAATCAAATACATTTCTAAGTGGAGAAGTAACATCTAAATCAATTATATAGTCATAATTTTCACTAGCTATACTCTCTTGAAATTTTATAACGTGTTTTAATGTCTCAATTTTGCCAGTTTCGTCTAAAGAAAGTTCAATTGGTCTTTCATACTTAGAAATTAAACCATATTCTGCAGCAATATTTTTTATAGTATTGTTGTCAGTTGACAAAACTATATCGCAATTATATAATTTAGAAAATTTTTTAGCAATTTCAATTGAGTAAGCAATCAAAGGCTTCCCGTTCAGAAGCTTAATATTTTTACCAGGTATCCCTTTAGATCCACCACGTGCACAAATAGTAATTAAAATTCGCATGATATTTTATTTTTCTGCAATTGCAATTAATGTGTCCGTCTTATCAATTTTATTCAAAACTTCTTGATATGCACTATCGATTGATTCATTTGATAAAAAATTATATAGAATTTGGCCACCAGGTTTTTTTTTGTTTAACCAATAAATGTGATTAGCCAATGGATATCTTTGATATCCAGAAATTACAATATTTTTATACCCTGCGCTTTTAAGATAAATTTCTAAAGATGATCTAGTGTGCAAAATTAAATGCTCACTCCAAAAAGTAAATTTTTTAAATTCATCAATATCATATAAAGATAACAATGCATCATTTGCATGTGGAACTTCGATAATTATTTTCCCCCCTTCTACAAGTTTGTCTTTTATACCTTTTAAATACTTTAAGGGACTTGATAAATGTTCAAAAACATGAAAAAGAGAAATCGCATCAAATTTTACTTTACCAGGAACTTCTTCAAGTGATCCATACATTTCATAACCTGATTTTGTTAAATAATCTCTAATCTCTTTTTGCAATTCAATACCATATATAGATTTAGCAACTCTTTTGAATAAATCAAGAACTCCGCCTAATCCAGTTCCGAAATCCATGTAGTTTTTATTTTTTACGATTTCTGAAAATTCCTTATATCGTCTATTATCATCATTTAGCGTGTTTATTAAAGCTGTTTCACGTAATTCACCCCCCCCCAATAATCTACAAATTTTTTTTCTTCATATTTTGAATTGTCGATATAGTTATTTTCAGACAAATAAATAACATTGCTAAGTTTATCTTTTAAAACACGTATATTATTACTATCTCTAACTGTTGGATATATTTCAATTATATTACTTAAATCGATTATACCTAAATCAACAAGTTCATTTTCAATATTGTTTTGCATATAATTAATTATTTTTTTGAAGAAATAAATTTGATTGTAGATTTACAAATATACTCTTGGTCTTCTTCTGTTAAGTTTACTGAAGATGGAAGTGAAATGCCGGTTTTTGAAATTAACTGAGAATTTAACAATTTTTCTGAATTACCAAAATCGATATACGGAGGCATTGAATGAATTGGAAAAAATATAGGCCTACTTTCTATACCACAAGAACTTAGATACTTAAGTAACTCATCTCGTGAAAAAGGGGCATTATTTGTTACTAACAAAGTATAAAGCCAATATGAATTGACTGTATTGGGAACTTGGTTCGGAGTTTGTAAATAATTATACTTTGAAAAATGTTTATTATAAGTGCTTGCTATTCTAATTTTAGCATTAACGAAAACACTAAGCTGTTCAAATTGAGCTACTCCTATAGCTGCTTGAATGTTTGTCAACCTATAATTATAACCAATTATATCATGCCAATATCGTTTTGTTTTACTCATTCCATGATCCCTAAGTATTGCGCCCCTTTCGAAATGTTCTTTATTTTTGAATAGAACCATTCCACCTTCTCCAGTTGTAATTGTCTTATTTCCATAAAAGCTAAATGTTGCAACATCACCAAAAACCCCAACTGGTTTATTATTATAATAACTACCTAGGGCCTCGGCACAATCTTCAATTACCATAAGACCGTATTGATTTGCAATATTCATAATTTCATCCATATTGCATGGATTACCATACAAATGAACAACCATAATTGCTTTTGTTTTTTGTGTGATATTTTTAATAATAGATGTTGGGCAAATATTCCATGTTATTGGATCAACATCGACTAATTTAGGTATAGCACCTGTATACATAATGGCATTTACTGATGCTGCAAAGGTTAGATCTGGAACTAATACTTCGTCATTTATTCCAATATTTATTGATTCTAATGCTAAATGCAAAGCTGTAGTACCATTACTCACTGCTAAGGCATAATAATTTTCATGATATTCTGAAAATTGATTTTCAAATTTTTTTACGTATTTTCCTTGTGATGAAATCCAATTTGTTTTTAAACAATCTGTAACATAAGCGTGTTCATTACCATTTAAATAAGGTGAAGAAACTGATATTTTCTTAATCTTATTTATTGATGCATAATCAATTAATATATTTTCATCATTAACAAGAGGAATTATTTTTATACTATCGTTAATTGCATTTAAAATTACAGTGTTTTCAGTATTAATATTCAATGAAATATACTCTGTTTTCATAATTTTCATTACAAAATCATCTAGATTAAAATTCTTCAGAAGTGCTCTTCGTATAATTCCATCTGTTATTATACCAACTAATTTGTCATTCGTCTCTACAACGAACAATATTGACAAGCCTGAATCATTTAATGATTCAAGTGCTTTTCTAATTGTTGATTTTGGGCTAATTTTTAATGAGGCTAATTCCATTTTTTATTTAATACTTTAATTTGATCAATAATTTCATTAACTGACAAGTCCATGACTTCTATAATGTGAGGAATTTGCGAAAATTTATTTATGAATTTTAAAAACCAATAATCATTTGATAATGAACTATTATTGTCTACTAATCCATCATTATCACTATGATGGACTGCCTTTATGAAAGTAGTAATATTTGCTAATTCATTTTCGATATTCAAATTTAAGGTAGTAGAACTTACTTTTAAATGAGCAGTGTCGAGCAATAATCCTAAATAATTTGACTTTATTGTCTTAAAAAAATCAATAATTTCTTGACTAGAACAACCCAAAAGCGGGTTTACTCCGTTTTTTAAATTAGATTTCGCGATTACGTTATTCTCTATTAAAAAAAGTATATCTAGTTTTTCGGCTTCCTTTAATATAGTAATAATTGAATGATAGAAATAATTGAGATTTTTATTTTTATCAAAATTATTTTGATAAATAAGTTGGTTACCTAATTCATTGGGATTTGGATCAATACAAAATCCAAAATGTGCTGAATAAAATGGCGAATTTGATTTTTTCGCCAATTGTAAGCCCTGAATACAATGGTTGATTGAAAATTCTCGTATATCATCATTTGCACTTGCAAGATTTAAAACAAAGGGTGTTTTTGGTGCAGGGAAATAGTTGTGGGGCAATCTTTTTAAATTACAATTATTATAAATTGTCTCCATTTGTGGATGATATGGAAGACCTGAGCTAAATTCTAATGCAAAATTGTTACTTTCTGCAATTAAAATAGCTTCTTCTATATTTAGTGAGTTAAAAGCTATTGTACTTATATATATATCTAAAATCATATTAAACTATTAGTCTGCATAATTAATGAACTTGCTGAAAATTCAGAAATGATCTTAAAATCAAATTTTTGATATAAATAAATAGCATTTAAATTGTTTTTGTCTACTGTTAAAAATATACTTGAAAGTTTATTTTGTTTGCAAAATGAAATCAAATGTGACATTACTACTTTCCCATATCCTTTTCCTTTTTCTGACTCGGAAACCATTATACCAAGCCATGTTTTATTATCTTCTATTTCAAGATGACCATAAGCTATAGGCATATTATTAAAAAAAAGTAGGATTGTTAAAAGATGATTGGAAATAATTTTAAAGTCACGTTTTTCATAATATCTAAATGTTTTTAGCGAATCCCCAGAGCTTTGAATAAAATTTGTCAAAATATCTATATCCGAAATTGTTATTTTTTTTATGATTAAACTGTCTTTTATTACCATTTTATACAGTTGAATTGAAAAGGTTCATCTTTTTCCAAATCTTTAATTACTTCTTTTCCAATTATTTGATCAATCATATTTACTTCCATTCCATTTGCTGGTCTTTTAAATCCAATATGTTGATGTTTAATAATCGTACCTTTTGATATAAATTGTTCAGCAACTAAACTCCTTTTCATACCAAATATATTCTGAGACTCAATAATAGTTGGTTTTTTAATTGATGAGCCTAAACTCATTTCAATTTGCCTTATCCCAATAACCAAATCTTTAAATTCTTCTGGATTAAGAGACGATGTATGATCTGGTCCAGGCATATTTTTGTCTAATGTAAAATGCTTTTCAATAATTTTGGCGCCTAATGCTACAGCTGCATAACAAGCAAAGTTATTTTGTACGTGGTCAGAATAACCGATTTCAACGCCACAAGCTTCTTGTATACTTTTCATAGACAACAGATTTGAATCTTCTATTACCGAGGGATAGTTTGTGGTACATTGTAAAACAACGATATCATTATTTCCTATAGAACGAATAGCTTCAACTGCATCAAAAATATTTGAAATCGTTGCCATTCCAGTAGAAATAATCATTTTTTTGTGCTTACTTGCTACATATTTTAAGAAGGGAATTTCAGTCAATTGTCCTGAAGCGATTTTATAGCCAGATACAGAAAGCTGCTCTAGAAAATCAACATCTTCATAATTATAAGGTGTTGATAAAAAATCAATACTCAATTCTTGACACCTTTTTATAAGAATTTTATAATCATCAAATTCAAGTTCAAGTTTTTTGAGCATATCGAATTGCGATTCGTTTTCATCTGTTACTTTTAATTGATAGTTGGCTTTGGGAGATACTTTAGTGACAATTTTATCCGCTTTAAATGTTTGAAATTTGACACAATCCACTTCTGCTTCTTTTGCTTTTTCAATTAAATCGAGAGCTATTTGCAACTGACCATTATGATTTACACCTACTTCGGCAATAATATATGTTTTTGTCATTTTAATTAATAGTTTTAATGTAATAATTAAATACAATCTCTAGTCCTTCTTCAAACTTAATTAATGGATTATATTTTAATTGATTTGATATTTTTTCAATACTTGCTTTTGAATGTTTAATATCTCCAATTCTTTCTTCTAAATATACAACATCAATCCACTCTTTTTTACTAATGTGTTGAAGTTTTTGTACAATTGTATTTAGATCTATCTGAAAACCACACGCAACATTAAATACCTCTGGACAAAAAATTTCAAATTCAAAAGATTTAATATTTGCTTGAACTGCATTCTCAACAAAAGTAAAGTCTCTACTTGTAGAACCATCCCCATAAATTGTAGGGTTTGAACCATTTATAAAATGTCTACAGAAAATTGGAATTACAGCAGCATATGGATTATTGGGGTTTTGTTTAGGTCCAAATACATTAAAATACCTTAATCCAATTGTATTAAAACCATAAACTTTACTAAAAACCTCGGAATATAGTTCGTTAACTAATTTAGTAACTGCATAAGGCGAAAGTGGCCGACCTTCCCTCCCCTCTACTTTTGGAAGCTCTATACTATCACCATACGTACTACTTGACGCAGCGTAAACAAATTGTTTCAAACTTGTTGAATTTTTTGCAGCAACTAGCATATTAAGAAATCCATTTACATTTACTTCATTTGTCACAATTGGATTTGTAATACTTCTTGGCACACTTCCTAGAGCAGCTTGATGGGATATAAAATCTACTCCGTCTACTGCACGATTGCAAGTTTCAAAATCGCGAATGTCACCATGAATAAATTCAAAATTTGGTAAATGGATAAAATCTTTAATATTGTCAAAATATCCATTTGATAAATTATCAAGAACACGAACATTACCTGCATTATATTTTAATAAATATTCTACTATATTAGACCCGATAAAGCCGGCACCACCAGTAATTAAAAACGAGTATTTTGATAAATCATTTTGATGATACTGTGTATTATAAAGTTTTTCGTTAAACATGCTTATAACCTTGAATTACTTATTTTTTTAGATAATAGTCCTTTTACATCATATACAATTCCCTTTTTAGCCAATGCTTTTATATTTAGTTTAAAAAATTCTTTATGCGCAACGGCTAAAATCACTACAGAATATTGGCCTGTCGGTTCTTGATTTAAAATTTGCAGGTTATATTCATTTTTGACTTCTTGTGCACTAGCTAATGGATCATAAATGTCAACTTTAATGTTAAAATCAATCAATTCATCGTAAATGTCAATTACTCTTGTATTTCTTATGTCCGGGCAATTCTCTTTAAATGTAAATCCAAGAATCAATACTTTAGAATCACATATTTCAATTTTTTTCCTTAACATTAACTTCACAACTTCAGTTGCAACATATTTTCCCATTGAATCATTTATTCTTCTTCCTGCAAGAATAATTTCAGGATTATACCCGACTTCTTGAGCTTTTTGAGCTAGATAATATGGATCAACTCCAATACAATGCCCCCCAACTAATCCTGGTCTAAAATTTAAAAAATTCCATTTTGTAGAAGCAGCATCTAGAACATCATTTGTATCAATTTTTAATAAATTAAATATTTTAGAAAGCTCATTTACAAAAGCGATATTAATATCGCGTTGAGAATTTTCAATGACCTTTGCTGCTTCGGCAACTTTAATTGAAGGTGCCATATAAGTTCCAGCAGTAATTATTGAGGAATAAATCTTATCAATCAAAAGCGCGGTCTCTTTATTTGAGCCAGACGTTATTTTTTGTATTCTTGATAAAGTATGTTTTTTATCGCCTGGATTGATTCTTTCAGGACTATAGCCCACAAAGAAATCTCTATTAAATTTTTTCTTGCTAAATTCTTCTAAAATTGGGATACAAAATTCTTCTGTCGCTCCCGGATACACTGTACTCTCATATACCACAATATCATTTTTCTTTAATAATGTTGCTATCATTTTACTCGCATTAAGTAAAGGAGTAAGATCAGGTTTTTTATTTTTATCGATTGGGGTTGGTACTGTAACTATAAAAATATTTGCTCCTTGTATTTCCTTGACATCATTGGTTAATGATAGTTTATAATTTTTAATTGCATATTTTAATTTCCTCTCTTCAATTTCTAAAGTTGAATCTATTCCGATTTTTAACTGCGAAATTCTTTGGGCATTAATGTCAAAACCGTGCACTTTAAATTTTTTTGAAAATTCAACAGCCAAAGGTAATCCAACATAACCTAAACCAATTATTGCGATTGTTTTATTTTCTAGAGTAGATTTTTTATTTTTCATATTTTATTTGTTTGGCTATTTTGCTAGCTAACTTTTAATTATTTCTTTTACTAATGCATCAACATTATATTTTGGAATCCAGATTAATACTTTTTAGCCTAATTTGGATTACCAATTAATATATCACCCTTAGTTGGTATATAATATCTAGTATCTACTACAACATCACCTATTTTTAGTTTTGACTCTTTAAAACATTTCACTACTTTCCCAACTTATTTTTCATTCTCATCTTCAAAATTTATTACTACCCCAAAATCTAAAAAAGCTTTTTTAATAAAATTTCTAACTGTTGTTGTAACACCACTAACTAAAACATAATAATCAGGCTTATCTTGTTGTAACATTAAGTACATAACTTCTTTGTAATCTTTTGCATGACCCCAATCTATTTTGACAATTAAGTTGCCTAAAAGAGTTTTTTGTTTTCCTTGATTAACTTTAACCTAAGCTTTTGTAATTTTTACTTTTTATAAATGTAAATTATTGTTAAAATGTTATTGTCCTAATATATGTCCGGAATATATCCTGGGAATATAAATTTGCTATTCCTATTACTCAAATTCCTTATATAATAAGCGTTTTTTAAAACTCCATTTTGAGAATTAAAGTATTCAGAAATAGTTTCCATCTTTTTCATTTTTGAATTTGTCCTCATAACATACCAATTGCCTTTGTAATAAAATTCAAAAAAAGAATGTGATGAAATAGTTTTATCAAAAAAATCATACCAATGCCCCTTTGTGCCATCTGATCTGAAATAAGCGTAAATAGGCCTAATTTTAATATTATTTATAATGCATAATTTTTGCAAAATCATGGATCTATCATAACATTCTCCCCTGTTATATTTCAAATTATTGATTATATTTATTCGCCCATTAGTAATTTTAGAGTGACATATCTCATTAATTATTTGATTTTGCAAATGTATAATCTCAATACTATCTTTAACAAGAATGTTTTTAAATGAATAAGTTAAACATTTTACCTCTTTTTCAGATGGGGTTATTTTATTATAATTGTATAACATAATACAATATGTTGTACAATAAACAATGAGCAAAAAATATGACAATTTACGTAAAAAAATAACCATAAAAAATATTTAGTACATGAGCAATATTATATTTGTTAATTTTTTTTAAATTCTGCTTCTAACATTATATCTGCTAATTCATACATACTTAATCTTGGATTCCAGCCAATGTTGTTTATCAATTTCGGATTTGAAACCAATATTTCAAATTCACTTTTATAAGATTCATTCACTAAGATATACTCCTCCCATCTTAATGAATATTTGTCGAAGCAATACTTTATCCAATCTTTAATGCTATATGCAACACCGCTCCCTATAACTGCCTCATAAATTGAATCTTGATTAATCATTAACCACACTGCTTCTACTATATCTTTTGCATAATTAAACTCCTTTTTAACATTTATATTCCCAATTATTAATTTGTTGTGATTTCCTTTGAGTATTTCTAAAATATGAAATACTATTTTTTGGTTAACATGGTTTTCTGATCTAAGGGGGCTATCATGATTGAAAAAATATCCAACATATGCTTTAATTCCAAATGTTTCTCTAAAGTATCTTGCCATATAAACAGAGTGAATTCTTGATATTGCATATGGAGATAAAAAATCAAATGGCGTATTTTCATCAATTGGAATTCCACTGTTTTTAAATTGTAAAGCGCTGCCAGATATAAATACTTTTGATTCTGGTGAATGTCGCTTTACAGATTCTAATATATTTATTGTTCCAGTTGAGATAGAATGATTATTCTCAAGTATAACATCGTGTTTAGTATTTGAAATTGCTGCAAAGTGAAAAATATAATGTGGTTTGTGAATTTTAATTATCTTATTTACAAATTCAAAATCTCCAACAGAACCTATATAATCTCCTGCACTTCTTGAAATACTTACTACACCGACACGCTCTTTAACAAGTAGCTCTTTTAAATAAAAGCCATCTTGTCCATTCGATCCAAAAATTATTGCTACCTTTTCTTTCAATTTATTAATTATACAATTTCTATTTCTGGCAACGGGAAAATAAATTTTCCACCTTTTGAGATATACTCCTCTTCACGAGCTAAAATATTATCCTTAAAGTGCCAAGGAAGTACTAAAAAGTAATCTGGGTTCATGTCTTTTGCTTCTTTTTCTGAAATTATTGGAATTTTAGTGCCGGGAGTATATGATCCAAATTTTTCTTCATTTACCTCTGCAATAAACGGAATTTCATTTTCAGTTAATCCACAAAACTGTAACAAAACGTTGCCTTTTGTACTAGCCCCATATCCAAAAACTTTTTTACCATCTTTAACAAGGGCTTTTATTAAATCTGTAAGATTTTTTCTATGGCGAAATACCCTATCTGCGAATTCTAAATATGGCTTTACTGTGCCTAACTCCATTTCCTCCTCTTGATTTAAAAGCCAGTTAATAATTGGAGTGTTAGGTGTATATATTGAATCTTTCTTAGATGCTGTTATTGCAAAGCTTCCCCCATTAACTGCATTCATCTGGACATCTATAACTTTCAATCCACAAGAATCTAGAATGTTTTTCACTACCTTAAATGAATAAAATTCCAAATGCTCATGACAAATAGTGTCATAGCTATTTGTTCTTAACATTGAAGGCATATAGCTTTGTTCAAAATGCCAAATTCCGTCTTCAGATAAACAAGCTTCAATATCTCTTACAAAAGCTTTTGGATCCTCTAAATCATAAAACATCGCGATTGATGTAATAATTTTAGCTTTTTCATTTGGAAAAACATTCTTGAAATTTTCAGCTGTAAAAAAGTCCGGAATTAATACCAAATCATTTGAATAATATTCTATGAATTTTTTACCAGTTGGATCAATTCCAACTTTTCTAAATTTTCCCGAGTATGCTTTTAAAGATGTAGCATCATTACTTCCAATATCAATTACTAAATCTTTTTCAGTAGGTTCTGCTAAGTTTTCAAGTGTTTTAATCTTTTTTTGAAGGTGCTTCACCATAGATGCATTTAAACCAGATCTATAACCATAGTTGTCGCCATACATTTCCTCAAGACTATACGATTGCTTCATTTGCAACAAACCACTGTCTGGACACCAAACTAAATCTACTGGTCCTATTGTAATCTCTTCATTCTTTGACTTTGGGAAAACCCCTGTCAAATATTGCTCACCAAGCGAAAGAATGTTAATTAAATTTTTGCTTTCGCTTATTCTACATTTTTTTATTTCTTTATACATTTTACTTAACTTTTTGTTTTTCGTTTATATAATCATTTTGAACCATCTCTTTTACCAATGTGTCTAAATCATATTTTGGTTTCCAATTTAGTTTCACATGAGCTTTTGTTGCATCTCCAATTAATAAATCAACTTCAGTTGGTCTATAATATTTAGGGTCAACCTCAACAACGATAGTCCCTGGATCAATCCTGACTTCACCTTTGCAATTAAGTACCAAGGCAATTTCGCTTTCATTCTCACCCTGAAACTTTATTTCGATACCTAATTCAAGGAACGCTTTTTTTACAAATTCACGTACTGTTGTAGTTATACCAGTTGCCAAAACAAAATCTTCGGGCTTTTCCTGTTGCAACATTAAATACATTCCTTCTATATAGTCCTTTGCATGACCCCAATCTCTTTGTGCATTCAAGTTCCCCAAATAAAGTTTTTTTTGTTTTCCCAAAGCAATTTTTGCAACTGCTCTAGTTATTTTTCTTGTTACAAATGTTTCACCTCTTAAAGGTGATTCGTGGTTAAATAGTATTCCATTACATGCAAACATATTATACGCCTCTCTATAGTTGACTGTAATCCAGTAAGCATATAATTTAGCAACAGCATATGGAGATCTGGGATAAAATGGTGTTGTTTCTGATTGAGGAACAGCTTGAACTAATCCATATAATTCAGAAGTAGAAGCCTGATAAACTTTTGTTTTTTTTATTAAACCTAATAAACGTACCGCTTCTAATATTCTCAATGTCCCAATTCCATCTGCATTCGCTGTATATTCCGGCATCTCAAAACTTACATGAACATGACTCATTGCAGCCAAATTATAAATTTCATCTGGTTGAGTTTCTTGTATTATACGAATTAAATTAGTACTGTCTGTTAAATCTCCATGATGTAAGATGAAATTATTATCTTCTTCATGCCAGTCCTTAATCAAATGATCTATTCTTTGTGTATTAAAAATTGATGATCTTCTTCTTATGCCATGAATCTCATAGCCCTTATTCAGAAGAAATTCTGCCAAATAGGCTCCATCTTGACCATTTACTCCAGTTATAATTGCTTTTTTCATTCTTTATGTTTTAATAAATTATTTATTTAACAACCATGAGGATGATTGTATTTTTCCTCCCAATCCATCTATTAATTCAATTCCTAATTCTTTACAAATTGGTCTTTCTGGAATTGTATCATTATTTTGATCACCGCCATTTGCAAATGCAATTTGATATTTATTGCTAAATTCATTAAAAACCATTTTAATGGACTCAACTACTGTTCTATCCTTATCAATGGAAATAAAACAATTATCAACTAACCTCAAGCTTTCAACTATAAAAACCCTCTCTTTCTCATCTTGAAATTCTTTTGAACCTTTTAAAGATCTTTGAAAGTCATTATTAACAATGACAAATAACTTGTCGCCATTTTCTTTTGCATTTTGAAAATACTCTATGTGCCTTTATCAATTGGATTAAAATAGCCACTTAAGATTATTGCTTTTGACTTCATTTTTCTATATTATTCTCTAAAATAATACCCACAAAACTGCCCACACTCAACCTACGCACATTTAACCTATTTTTCTAGCTTTTTCAATAAACAAAAAATCAAACATATAAAGTACTTGATTTTAAAGTTATTAACGATTTATGATTATCTATAAACATTCCTAATTAGTGTACTACACTAATCCAAAATTCTACCCCATTAACTTCATAAACACCCCCACATCCTTCAACATTTTCTCAGTAAACTCTAGGGGTTGGTATAAGGCAACGCGTATTTTTTTATCAATCAAGGTTTCCGCCTTTTCAATTAATTGATATAAATAACCCTTATCAACATCACCCACTATTACTAAATCCACGAAGGGATTGTTTTTTCCTAAAGCTAAATCTCCGGTTAGGTAAACCTCATCTACATTTCCCAACTTATCCAATACATTCTCAATAATCTGATCCAATCCTACATATTGCATAATCACCCCTCGTAAGGATTTAAACATGGGGTGTTTTGTATTTACAGAATAATGTTTTGTTTTAGTATTTTCATCATCGGCCTGCTCCTGTATGAGTTGCATGTCCGATAACTTATTTAATTCCAACCGCACGGTATTACTGCTAACGCCTAAATCCCTTTCCAAACCGCGCAAATACACGGTGCTAGCGGGGTTGAGTAGCAATTTAGTGAGTAATTGCACCCTGATTTTTCCAGTAAAAATTTTATCTAAGATCATTGGGTAGATGAGAAATTGGAGTAAGTGTATTACGGCTTCGCCGCCCTGAGTCACATTTTAATAATGAAAACTCGAT
>Ga0209443_1001577_pt1 | contig 14137 bp, 14 predicted proteins | sample LauGreBMM110DCMD_2_FD_187571 | JGI IMG/M metagenome (GOLD analysis project Ga0209443, IMG submission 187571) | Freshwater lake microbial communities from Lake Michigan, USA - Su13.BD.MM110.DCMD (SPAdes) (version 2) | ecosystem: Environmental > Aquatic > Freshwater > Lake | place: Lake Michigan... | reverse complement strand
GATTATTCTTGCGGATGGCTTCTAGGCATCTCACTACTCCCGTAGCATTGACGTCGAAAGTCTGCAATGGGATTTCCCAACTGCACCCAACAAAACTCTGGGCTCCAAAATTAATAAAATAATCTGGTAAAATGTCTTTCACTAATGAGTCCATCGACACACTGTCAGACAAGTCCCCATAAACAAATTTAAATCTAGGATTATTTACAAACGCTTGGCAATTGACAAAATTAGGATTAGAACTTCTTCTTATTATTCCATGTATTTCGTGATCAGTATTTTTTAATAGATACTCAACCATATTAGCGCCATCTTGACCTAAGACTCCTGTTACTAAAACTTTTTTATTCATTTTTATATTTTATTAATTTGATTGAGCAATTCTAAAATGCTTTCCTTCTGGACTTTGGAATATAATCCCACATATATTCCATTTTCATGTAGATTTATAGAATTTGGATATTCTTTTTCAGAATCAAAATATTCTTTATAACAAGTCTGTCGGCCTAAAAATCCAGAAATAATGGGTCGATATTCAATCTGCAAGTTTTTGCAAATATTTATTATTTTAGATAATTGATTTGGTTTTTTGCAAATTATAGGAAGACAAAACGGAACGTCTTCGCAAAAATCTCTTTCAACTGGCAGATAATATTTTTCAGTATTTAAATTATTTTTATAAATTTTGTACAGTTCAGATCTTTTTTTAGTATACGTGTCTACTCTTTTGAGATCTAATTGGCCTATGAATGCATTTATATCAGTATTTCTAAAATTATTTCCTAGAGTATAGAAATCAAAAAGCTCGTCTATGTTTTTATTTTGATATTTTGAATTATCTATTCCGTAAACTTTTAAGCTTCTTGTCATGCCGTGATTTCGATGCATTAAAAAATACTCGTATTCTTTCTCAGAATTGGTGAAAAGGAACCCTCCTTCGACAGATTGTAGTTGGTGCCCGAAATAAGTTGATGTAGATGAAGTGAAAAAATTTGATATATTTTTATTTTTATATTGACCTAGCGTATTCTCGCAATTATCAAAACATACATTTACTTCGTATTTATTTGCTGCCTCCTGATAAAATTCCATATTAGGAGTAAATCCAATAAGAGAAGTAGGAAACACGCAAGCCACATTTTTAGAATTATTATTTAAAAATTGTTCTAGTTTTTCTTTATCTATAGAGAAATCCTCTAATGAAATATCTATAAAATGAGGAACAAACCCTTCTCTTATCCATGGAGAACATGAGGTCTGCCAAGTCGTAGATGGCAGCACTACAATATTTCTTTCGGAATTTTTTAAAGAGTCTTTGAGGTATTGGGCTAAGATTGTATTTGCAGTAGACCCGCTTGAAACAAATACAGCGTATTTTACCCCTATATATTCCGCCATTAATTTCTCGAAATTTTTGACATGAATATCTTGCGTCCATTTATTTTTAGTTGATAAAATAAATTTAGCAATTTTTAACCTATCAATTAGAGTAAAGTTATTTATATTAAGAGGCCACTTCATATTTTTCAAGCAGTTTTACTAAATTAGCTGCTGTATATTTCCATTTCCAGTTTTCCACAATTGGAGTTCTTGTGTCTATTGTATTAAAATCTGACCAGTTCTCGTAAATTTTTTTCAATAATTCAGCGTATTCTTCTGTATCAAAATCGTAAAATCTAGGCTCTTCGGTATATCCAAAATTACCATAGCAATTTAACAATCCCCAATGATTAATTAATTTGTTTAATTTTTGACCAATATTAACTTCTTCGCTAGGCTTTAATAATATTCCGTATTCTTTTTTTATTAATACATTTGTTGGCTCAAAATCGCCTGTCAAACATAAGCATTTGCAGGCAGACATTTCATGCAAAGGAAACCCCCAAGAGGTCATTCTCAATAGATTTAGACCAACATGCGAGCTAGAGTACAAATCCCTTATTTGGGTGCGGCCTAATCTTTCTGAGATGTATTCGATATTTGAACCTTTTTGATTTAATTCGTTTATTCTTTGTTTTAAAATATCAACGTCAGTATTAGTGTCTTTAACAATTAATTTTACATTTTTATTATTTTGAAATGCAGAATGGAATGCTTGCAAAGTTAAATCCAAGCCGCTTCTAACATTACTGCTATTCACATGAATGAATGTAAACTCTTCATTTTTATTTTTAGTAGGTTTCCAAAATTCTGTGTCGCAACCACAGTGCAAAGTTTCGCATCTTATATCTTCTTTTTTGTATAAATTAGTAACTTGGTCGCTCATTCCAAATAAAATTTTGTTTGAGCCTTTCAAGGAGCGAATATGAAGATTCGATATTTTGTTTATTGTTTCCCAAACTGTAATATAAAAAGACTCTTTCCCTTTGATGCTTTGATGAAAATTTAAACTAGAAGGGAATCCAACGTATTTAGAGTTTTCTACATCAGAATATAAACCAATCTCTTTTAATCCTTGATTCAAGCCATAATTAATAACTGAAAACGAACCATGGTTTTCAGCAAATGTTGGGTCAGAATAAAATCTGGAGTCTTCTTCGTATAAATGAATCATACATTTGGAATTAAAATTAAATTTTGAGATCTATTATGAAAATCTTCTCTGTTTGTTTTCAACAAATTATCGTCTCTTAAAGCGGAGTAGTTCATTTCGTCTATTACATCAAACAAAGAATTGGATATTTTTTGGTTGTGCCACCATTCTACAAAATACGTTGGCTTGTATTTTTTCGTGATTGTAAGTAAATTTTTTAAAATGATATAATCTACTCCTTCTGCGTCTATTTTTATAAAACGGACTTTTGAAAGATCTTCTTCGTATTTGCTTTCTAAAAAATTTTTCCCATTAACAAATTTGCATTTACAATTAGCAACTCGCCCTTCTTCTTTAAATAAATCATCATCTATTATTCCGCCGTTGTCTAGGGAATTTGTAACAAAAAAATCTTTTTCGCAATCTAAATCTAACAAACCAACATTATGTATTTCAAAATTTGATAAATGAAGATTATTGTTTATATTTTCTTTTAGATTATCTACGACTGGGGAAGGCTCAAAAGCTATAACTTTGCCAGTTGAGCCAGCAAGATACCCCATTGCAATCGTAGAATCACCAGAGCTTGCTCCTATATCAACTACCCAGTCTCCGTCTTTAATAAAATTACGAAAATTTTCTACAAATTCATTTAATTGTTTATCATAATTTTTAAAAATGCAATGCTTATAATTAAATTTCATGATAGTATATTGTTTATGGCATAGTGCAAATTAATTGAGCTTTTTTCCCAAGTAAATTTTTGAGCCTCAATAGATCCAAAATAACCAACTCTTTCTCTGAGAGACTTGTCCTCTACAATTTCTCTCATTTTTTTCATAACGCTATCCTCGTTTGGTATAGACCATTTCGGGGGCTTTGCGCATGAAGAGGGGTGGAATAAATGATTTCTCAATCCAATAGAATCTAATTGATTTATATCGTTTTCTGTAAAAAACTCTAGAGAGTAATCAACGTGAAGAGCAGAAAATTTATCTGTTGTATAATCTCTTGGTCCAGAATATGGGATGACCACTAAAGGAGTACCAGAACTCATGCACTCTATAGTTCTTAAATTCCATGTGCTTGTTTTATTTAAACAGATTGCCGCATCTGAATTGTAGTAGATGTTCTTCTCTTCTTCGAAATCTTCAAGGTGTCTGTCGTCATGAGTTATTTCTACTTGATATTCAGAAGCCTTGCTTTGAACCCAAGCCTTGAATGTGGGATGCGCTGAACGGTCTCTAATGTAAAGTATTATTGATTTGCTATTTCTAAATTCCTTACAGAAACTTTGTACGACTAACTCTAATCCGCCTCTTGAATTCGACTCTCCTATTCCTAAAAGAGTAAATTTTTCTTTAGATTTTTTTTCTTTAAATGACCAAATTTTTGAATCAACTCCTAAATGAAAATAATCAGCAAGCTTAGAAGGGTAGCCTGAATCTAAAATAAACTGAAGATTATCTCTGGACACTCCAAAAATTGGTCTGGGATAGGAATTCGAAAGAATGAAATGAGGAAAAATCATCTCATAAACAATAATCATTGCGTCTGGATTGTGCCCATGATGATTACCTATACAATCGTAAACGATTTTGTATCCATCTTCGCTATAAATGCCAACTTTTTTAGCTGCTTTATTTAAATTAGATATAATGATATCGCTGCTGCAAAATTTTTTATTATTTGGATCTCCTAAAACTTGAATATTTTTACTCATATATTTTTTAAAGCGAGCAATGTCGAATTCACCATATTTTCTTCTGAATGAGGAAGTCCCATATCATAGCAATTTTTTTGAGAAAGCTCATCTCTTTTTTCCCAAGCTTTTATAAAATCTGCTTCTGTTTTTATGAAAAATCCGTTTACGCTATCTTTGATAAAATGTTTCCAGCCTCCAATTGAAGAAGCTAATATTCCACATCCGTAACTGGCCGCTTCTTTTCCTGCTAATGTAGCGGAAATTGGATAATTTTGAAATTGAGTATTTAATTTAGCTCTTTTGTAAAAATCTCGTTTTGTTTCAGAATCTATAACACCCAAGTAAAATGAGGTTTTGTTATCTATGTAATCCATTAACGGATATCCATTTTCAATTGGTCCGGCAAAATAAGTTTTGATGCCGTATTTTAAAGCAAGTTGAGCAACTATGATTGATTGATAATGTGAAAAATGTCTTGAGCATTGAAAAATTATATCTTCTTTAGGGTATTCTTTAAACGTTTCGAACTTTGGTCCAATTACTATTTCAAAAATAGTATGGTTCGCTGACATTTGGGGCTCTTGACAAAGTTTATCGAAAAGCAATACATTTGTGCTATCTGGGTGGACAGTCTCTCTCCATCCAACTGGCCATACAGCTTGCTTCTGGCTTCTGCATTCGTTTAAATTTAAATGAACGTTAGAAAAATGATGAAAAAATATATCATACTTATCAGCGTCTGGTATGTATTTTTTAATACTGTCTCCATTTTTAATAGCTTGTCTGGAAGAATTGTTGAGCGCAAAACATTGATTTTGCTTTGATTCGTCTACATTTAAAAAAGATTCAGGATTAGAATATATATCGAAAGAATTAATTTTATACAACAAGGCTGACGCTATTATTCTGCCTCCTCCGTATCTTTTGGGAGAATGATGATAATCTTCTATCGTATCATCAAAATTCATGTCGATATATGCTATCTTCATGTTATTTTCTTCGAGAAGCCAAGTCCATAATTATATCATTCGGATTTTTTTCTTTGTAGAAGAGATTTTCAATATCTTTAATTTGAAAATCATTATAATATTTAGGATTGATATACCAATCTTCAAGATATTTTTTACCAGCAAAAGACAGCCCAACATTTTCAACAATCATTTTATATGGTTTGTCCTTCATATAATTATCTAAAGACGCTTTTTGAAACGCTCCATGAGGATTGTATAGGTCGTGTTCGATAGTAAGAAATTTAAAATCATATTCGTCAAAAGGGAATTTTGATAAGACGTTAGTGTTTGGGTCTTGAATTTGTGGGGTTGGGTCAATATCAATAGTTAAATAATCAATGACCTTGGGGACTTCAAGTTCTTCAAATATTTTTTTATAGTCAAGCGTGAATGCGTTTGCTTGTACAACTAGTGATTTAGGTCTAAATCTGCAAGCTTCTTGACAATAATTGGGCATGTATTCGATTAACATCCCAGTCCAGCCAATCTCTTCTAACCAAGCTGTGTTCGAAGCACACGGCTCTCCTTCGCCATTGCCAGCCCCAATATCAACATAATATCCTGAACGCCCAAGCAACATTCCGCAAACTAAGTCTTGTTGTGATAGTGCCATAAATTATTTTCCTTCTATTGAGAATTTAGGCAAAGGAAATATAAATTTAATTCCATTATTAATGGCGTCGATCTCCCTTTGTAAAATTTCATTTTTAAAATGCCAAGGACCGACTAAATAATAGTCTGGTTTCATTTGCCGACTTTCTTCTTCTGAAATTATCTTTATTCCATTTAAAGTTTCTGCTCCAAGTTTCTCGATGCTTCTTTCGGCAGCGTATTTTATATATTTATTTGTATCGCCTTCAAGACAATATCCTAAAAGGGTATTCACTTTAGTCGAGGCTCCATAAAGATGTACAATTTTTTTATTATTTAATACTTCTTGTTTTAAAAATTTTACTAGTTCGTACTTCTGAGAAACTATTCTGTTTTTGAAATTCTCATAAACGCAGCCTTCGTCCAAAGCCATGTCAAACTCTTTGAATCTTAAGCGCATTAACGCATCGCATCTATCTTGAGTGTCGTAATCAAAATTGTTATTCTTAACTGCGTAACAGCAAATACTTCCTCCATTTATATCATTGTTTTCCGCGTATACAAGTCTGAGTCCGGCTTTTTTCAAAAGATGTTCTACTGGAGCAAGATGATAATGAGCTAAATGCTCGCTGCAAAAAGTATCGTAGCATAAATTCTCAATGATATCTACAAGGTATGCCATTTCAAAAATCCATACGCCTTTATCTGATAAAAGTTTTTCAATATTAACGCAGAAGTCCAACGGATCATCTAAATCATAAAAGCAAGCTATCGATGTGATTACATCAAAAGATCTTGATAAATTATCCTTTTCCATTTCGGGGCAAGGGAATAAGTCATTATAGATTTTGATGTTTGGATATTTTTCTTTAGCTTTCTTGGTAATATCTGAAGGATCTACTCCGTATAGAGATATTCCTTCTCCATAGTTTAAAAGCAGAGTTCCATCGTTCATAGCTATGTCTAAAACTCTCTTAGGATTTTTAACAATATTAGTGGCTTTTTCAACAATAGATTTCAAATGATCTCTCATTGTTTTACTAATGCTAGACTCATACCAATAATTTGAATACATTATTTTTGGAGGAATAGTGTGCAATGTTTGCACTAATCCACAAGCGTTTTCGTTTTTTGAAACGTCGCATCTGACAATCTTGTTAGGTATTTTGCGCAAAGATGTCTGGCCCTTACCTTCTTTAATAAAAGAGCCTTGCAAATTTTGATATCCTAAATCAATTACATCTTTAAGATGAGTATTGCCACAAATCCTGCAAGTTTGCCGATGTTTTATATTCATATGTATTTATTTAAAATCTCAACTCTTAAATTTTCATCAACAAGTATATATGGAACAGTGTGAGTAATCCCATAATTCTCATGTTCTCTTTCTCCTCTAACTAAATTAAGGAATATAGAATCTTCAAGAAAAACCATAGCATGTGCTACATTTGGTTTGATCACCGCGATGTCGCCAGCTTTAATTAAACGAGTTTCAATTACGCTATCTTTGCAAGATAAATCTTTAATAACACTAACATATCTTCCTGTGATAAGAAGGCATTTTTGCTCTTGAATTGGGTGGTAGTGATTTGCTCGAACTGATCCTTTTTTAGATTCAATATATCCAATCAAATTAATCGGTTCTGGTAATTCGTAATTACTAATCTTTCCTCTTTCATCAATGAATTCTTTTGTGCCATTAATTATATACTCTAATTCTAGATTGATATCTTTCTTGGACCATTTAGACACCATTTCTTTTATTGAATTTTCTAAATTATAAATAAATTTGAATCCAGTATTCAAAAGTTTTTGATTTGAAAGAGTGTAGCCAAGATTGGGTATTTCGTCATTTGTGTCGATTAATTCAATTTTTGGATTGAATTTTTTACAAAGCTCTGCCACTTCTTTTACAGTGACATTTTCTTTTGTAAGATGGAATGTCTCGTTTTCAATCTTTGATTCGGCCATGAACTTGAAACATCTGGCGACGTCAAGCAATGGACTTAGACTCTTGTATTGGACTCCTCCAGAGAAAAGTTTTATTGAAGAATTTTGAGAAGCCATCTTTGAGAAAAGATTGGGCATAATTCCAATTCTCATTGTGTCTGTAGAATATCCATAGACAGAACCAAGTCGCAATATGATGTATTTCTTGCCTGAAGATTTAATATCATTCTCGTTTGTAACTTTGCATTTTGAATAAGTCAAAACAGCAGATGGAGTTTCGTCTTCAGTTATATCAAATTTTGTTTCGGCAAACCCTTCGTAAACAACATGTGTGGATGGAAACACAATTTTGCAAGCTGTAGAAGCAGCCTCTAGGATATTTAATGTTCCTTGAATGGCGGTATCTATAATAGCCTTATCTTTTTCAGGAGTTTCTTGAGTCTTTGTGTAGGCTACGTCGGTTATTCCAGCGAGATGATGAATGATGTCTGCGTCATTGCAAAGGTCGGTGATTTTTTGTTTGTCTAGAATGCTAGTTTGAATAAACTCAAAGCCCCAATCTCTAAGCTGTTTTACTCTTTCAGAAATAAATCTATTATCGGTAACGATAATGTTCTTATATCTAGTCTCACCTGAGTATAGATTGCACAATTCGCTGCCAATATAGCCTAATCCTCCAGTAATTATAATTTTTTGTTTTTTCATATTCATGCTTTCCTAACTACCCATTGATTCCCTAAGAAAATTTTTGCATTTGGAAAGTTTTCATTTACCGCTTTTGTGACTCCGACAAAATCTCCGCCATAGTCATCGCCAGCAATAAGACCTCCAGATTTGACTTTAGGAGCCCAAAGTTTAATGTCTTCTACTACAGACTCGTATTTGTGACATCCATCAATATATAAAAGATCAATAGGCAAATTAAAATATGGAGCAATCTGTTTAGAAAAACCTTTAATTGGAAACATATTTACAAAAAGGTCTTCTCCAGCATTTATCATCCACGTCTCATAAATACCATCCATGCCGCCTCTATTATTAATAGCGTCTTCAATTAACGAGTATTGAATATCATCCTTGGTGTAGACATTTTCCGATTGCCATGGGTCAATACTAAATACCTTTCTATCTTCACCAACAAATTGATTAGCAATAGTGCCGACATAACTTCCTATCTCAACAATAATAGCGTTAGTTGGCGTCTCTTCTCTTAGTAAGCGAAAGTATTTAAGCTGGTCTGGGTGATGAGGTAAATTTAATTCTATAAGAGGTTTCATGTTCTTGGATTTTTATCTAAATATTCATCTTTCCATGTAGGCGACACTATAAAAGTAGAGCCCTCTGGAACTATTCCGCCATTTACTCCTCCGCCGCAAACATGCTGAGAGATGCTATAATCGCAAATGCTAATCATAGGAAAGTTTTTGTTTATATCTTGATTATTTAACTTTAAAAATAATTCGCCATACATTGAAATTGTGCTGCTCATCCAACCATCGGAAGCGTTTCTTCTTGTGTCGTGAGTCACGCCCTTGTTGAACGCTCTATCCATTCTTTTCCAAAAATCGTTTTTAGGAATAACGTTTTGCTCTTCTAAGTTCTTAACGATATTTTTAAGCCTTGCCCAATGGATTATCATGCATCCGCAAGAATTGCTTACTCCTTGGACTTTTATGTTGCCTGCTTCAGTGTCTAAATTGAATGGGACATAAAGAGAATTTCTAGAATCTAAGTCTTTGCCAAAGCATTCTTTCATTATTTCTGGAAAAGTAGTATGAGTCTTGTGCCGATCATACATGTCTGGATGGTCTGTTCCAGCAATAGCAATTGTTGATGGAGAAGCTTTAAATACAGCAATGCAATCTTCAATCCATCCTTTTCTCCAGATATAATCAGATTCAATTATACAAGCAATATCTAGATCGTCATTTTGACGCATTAGATTATAAATTCTTTCAAAGGTATATCCTATGCCATAGTTTTGGCCATGAATTATTAAATTGATTGGAAATGAATAATTAGATAATGAAAAATTTAATAATTTTTGCTTAGTTTCAGGCTTAGAAGAGTCATCAATCACCCAAAGCTCATTTGGTTTTACGCCAGCATTTGAGAGCAGGCTTGTTAAGCAGTGGTTTAAAATCTCTGGCCTATTATAGGTTGGTATATAAAAAGAGATATTCATTATTTTTATATTAATTAATTTTTATTTCTGGCATGGGTGTGATAAATTTCCCCTTATACCATTGGTTGTTTTTTATTATTGAATCAGCCATATTCCAAGCAGAAATTATACAAAAATCTGTTGGGTTATCCTGAAAAAATTTTTTGCTTACAATTGGTATTTTCAATCCGGGAGAATATTTTCCTTGTTTCAAAGGAGAGTCTTCTACAACATATTTAATTTTTTCTTTATTTAGATTAAAGACTTTACTGAATAATGTGAATTTAGCGGGGCAGCCATAGCAGCAAATTGTTATATTGTTTTGAATTGCGTTTTCAATTAAAACATTAATTTCATTAGATAAATTTTCAATTTTTTGAACAAAATCTTTGTAGGTTTGGTTTTCGTATAGGCCGAATTTTTCTTCTTCTTCTATAAATTTGCCAACGTTTCCCTCTACTTTCAATGATTTATTTGAGATTCTTTTGGAGAAAATTCTGAATGAGCCCCCTTGAGTCGAGACCTTTTGGATATCAAAAATCTCTAAATCAAATCTACTTAAATATTTAACGAGAGGTTTGATGCCATAATACTGAAGGTGTTCGTGATACACTTGATCAAAATAAAGGCCCTTTATAGTATCCAACAGATAAGCATTTTCAAAAATAAAAATGCCATCATCAGTTAAAATTTCTGCAATTCCTTTTGTTAAGTCTTCAATATCTGCCACATGAGCAAAAACATTGTTTGCGCATATAACATTCATTTTTCCAAATTGTTTTTTTATATTTTTTGCTGTTTCGTGATTGAAAAAAGCATTTATGATTTTGGCTCCTTTATTTTTAGCTCTTTCCGAAATATTTGTGGCAGGGTCTATTCCGTACAAACTAATAAAACCTAATTTAGAAAATTCATTAAGCAAAATGCCATCGTTGCTGCCTATTTCAAATATATTTGTGTTTTCAGAAAGATTGAATTTTAAACAAACTGTTGAAGCGTATTCTGAAAAATGTTTTAATAAACTCGGGGAATCTGAAGATGCGTATGAGTAATTAGAGAATAAGACTTCTGGGCTCACCGTCTCTCTTAATTGCACATGCCCACAACAATCGCACTTTGCAACAGTCAATGGATATTCATTCTCTTCTTCGTTTTCAGACGAAGGATAAGAGTTGGCTAATGGGCTAAGGCCAAAATCAAACACGGTTTGAAAGTTTTCGCTCTTGCACAACCTGCAACTTGTTATTTTTTTATAATTATTATTAATCATGTTTTAATTGCGGTTTTTGAAGATTGTTTTTTATATAATAACTTTCATTTAATTGAAGGGTTTGGTTTTCGTCGCTCCATTCGTAAGAGCATTGACCGTACCTAAGTTTCTGAAAATGAATTTTTCTTTGGAGATATTCTTTAGGTCCAACCCAACTGTAGTGATTTGGAAAAATATATTCTTTTGATATTACCCCATGAGAGCATTCTGTATCTTTTTTTCCATTATTATACTCTACCAACTCATCTCTGTAGTATCTTTTCAATCCATCGTTTTTGTTTACAAACCAAACTCTTGGCGCTATAAAGTCGTCAACCCATGTAGAGTAATTTATGCAAAAATTTTTAAAATTAATTTTGAAAAAGTCTATAGTCTTGTTTTCTGAAACTAAACGAAGTAGTTTTTGTATTTTTTCAACTTCCCAAATTTCATCTGCGTTTACCATTATCAATAGGTCGATGTCGTGCTCTTTTAATTTTAAGAAATTATTTGTCCACATCTCATTTTCTTTTTGAGGGCTATCGTAAATTATTAACTCATCTATTACGCCTTTATCTTTAAGCTCTTTTGCAAGTTCGCATGTGCCGTCTGTAGAGTATATTGGAAAACCTAATTTATAAGTCTCTTCAAAACATCCATGAGAAAAGCAAATTTTTATATCTGATATCTCTGGAACTAAAGTTTTGTTGTTTTTGATTTCGCTCCATGCGGAGAAGCATTTGTCAAGCAAGTCTTTCGACTCGTAAGCTATCGAACTAATACCTATTCTCATATTTAAATAATTATATCAGGGACATCTCTTCTCCCGGTTAAAATTGACTTAGTATAATTTTCTTTGAGATCTTTTGTTATGCTTTCTGCCGAACTATTAAATTCAAAATCAAAAGTTTTAATAAATTTTTCGCATGATATTGCAAAATCGTATGTCTTAGATTGCTTTTTATTTTCATCAATAGTGTTTATTATAGCACCAGTGTTTTCCGCAACTTTTCGAGCAATTGTTTCGACGCTAGAATTAAAAGACGCTAAATTATAAATGCCTCTTTTTTCAAAGTTTCCGTTTTCTATTATTTTTACAACGGCTTTGCACAAATCTTGAATGTCTAAAATTGGTCTTTTTACATTTGGATTAGTTACGTTGATGAAGCCGCTATTGATTGCTGAAGAAAACATTGAGTTAATCATTATGTCAGTTCTCAAATTAGGGGAAGCCCCGTTTACAGTCCCGAACCTGAGCCCATAATATTCAATTTTATCTATTATTTTAAAGTAATGATCTATTTCGGCTTTAGAAAGATCGTAAAAACTTCCGGCATTATACTCTTCGCAATCTTCGGAGGCTAAGCTTCTGTTAATATTTCCGTATACGCTAGAGCTGCTGGCATATATTAATTTTTGATTTTTTGATAACTTGGAAATCAAATCTATTACATATTGGACATTGTTTCGAAAACACCCTATTAAATTTGTTTCGCACATTTTAACGCTAGAATGCCCAGCTAAGAGAATGACATCTGAGTATTTGGATAGGGTTTCTTTAGAAATGTTTTTAAAGTTTTCTTTATTGTTTTTTACATTAGGATTACCAAATAGCTCAATGTCTGTTGACGAAACTGAATACTTATTGTCCAGAAGATAATTAAATAATTTGCTCCCTACATATCCGCATCCTCCGATGATGAGTATTTTTTTCATTTAAAATTTAAAATATAAAATTTCTTTCCAGTTATTATCGTTTCGAGCTATTGAATTTAAAATAATTTTTCTATCAAGCATCAATGTTTGAGGGACTAAAATATTTGTTTGTACTAGCTGAGAAATTAGCTCTGAATCTATCTGGATTGGTATGCATTCTTCGTAGTCTTCTTTCCATCTAGACATCCACAAAATTTTATTATATTGAGGATCTAGAATCAAGCGTGGGACTCCAAGGTGATAAGCTAAATGGCTGGGGCCATTGCAGGTAAAAATTCCATATTGACTTTTAATTAAAATGTCTAAAGATTTATTAAATTCTGGATCTTCGTCAATCCACACGTTAGATAAAAATGGTTTAGAAAAATCGCAATAGTAATCAATATTATTGACCCATTTATTGATTTTTGGAAAATAAATAGTGTAGTCTGGAAGCTTTGCGGCTATTTTATTTAAAATTCCATAAACATCTGAATGCATATAGCCTTGCGTACTGCTGCAAAGGCCACAATAAATAATTTTTTCTTTTTGCGCGTTTGCTTTTATCAGTGTTCGAGTTTTCTTAATAAGTTGTAAATTTAATCCATACTTTTCATATTTAAAAGATAGGGGGTTCGTGAACAACAAATCTGGGACATTGTAAGAAACATAAGATGAATTAAATTTTTCTTTTATTTCTTTTAATTTGAGTGGGTTGGTTTCTATCGCATTGTGATCAGCGTATTGGAAACTTATGTTTTCTAATTCAAATATCTTACCAGCTATATGATTGAGTGGATTAAATACTTCTTCTCTAGATGAAATTAAATTTTTATGCGGAACGCCTTTTTCGGTAAGGCAATGAGATATCTGGAGAGATAACAAACAGTCTCCAATTCCATGACCTCCTATGTTGATTAATTTCTCCGTCATAAATGTTTAATAATATTTTTTACAAATGTTTCAGCGATGTCTTTTGGGTCAAATTGATTTAAATATTCTGCTCCTTTATCGTAAGAGAATGTTGGTTTGTTACCTTCTAGATTTGGCAGAAAAAAATGTTGTTTAAATGAATCTCCAAAGTAAGGCTTACAGCAATTAAAATGATGATGTCCTCCAAACAAAATGAACATGGGTTTATTAAAAGCAGAAGCTAAATGCATGCAAAAACTATCAATTCCAAGTAGGCAAATTGATTTATTAGTTAGCCAAGCTGTTTGATTGTATGTGATGTTGTTTA
>Ga0209443_1001576_pt1 | contig 14146 bp, 15 predicted proteins | sample LauGreBMM110DCMD_2_FD_187571 | JGI IMG/M metagenome (GOLD analysis project Ga0209443, IMG submission 187571) | Freshwater lake microbial communities from Lake Michigan, USA - Su13.BD.MM110.DCMD (SPAdes) (version 2) | ecosystem: Environmental > Aquatic > Freshwater > Lake | place: Lake Michigan... | reverse complement strand
AGCCGGTTGTCCGGTCCGTCCCGGTTGCGGCAGATTACCGGTGTGACGAGCGCGACTTCACACGACGGGGAGCTGGCCTCCGCCTACGCCCGGGAAGGATCGGAGACGGCGTTCCATGCGCTCGTGGCGCGGCACGTGGACCTCGTGTTCGCCACGGCCATGCGGCAGACGGGCGACCGCGGCCTGGCCGAGGAGATCACCCAGAACGTCTTCGTCGCGTTGGCCCGGAAGGCGCCCCGTCTCACGGGGTTCGAGACCTTGGCGGGTTGGTTGCACCATGCCGCCGTCCGCGAATCGAAGACGCGGATCCGCTCGGAACTGCGCCGCCGCCGCCGCGAGGACACCGCGGCATCGGTCTCCGCGCTCCATCGCGAAGGCACCGCTCCGTTGGAGGCCCTGATACCGCTGCTCGATGAAGGACTCCTCGGCCTGCGCGAAGCCGACCGTCTCGCGCTGATCCTCCGGTTCATCGAGGACCGCAGCCTCCGCGAGGTCGGCGACCTCCTCGGCGTGGAGGAGGATGCCGCCCGCAAACGTGTCGCGCGGGCGCTCGCCAAGCTCACCGGCTTCTTCCAGCAGCGAGGATTCCTGCTGCCCGCGGGCTCCGGCGCGACCGCGCTGCTCGCCCAAGCTTCCCAAGCGGCGCCGATCGGGCTCGCCGGCACCGCGGTCCAGGCCGGGCTTGCCGCCGGCGGAGCGGTGTCCGGCCTCAACCTTCTTCTCCTGCACGCCATGGCCCTCACCAAGACCCAGACCGCCGTCCTCTGCGCCCTCGTCGTCTGCGCGCCGCTCGCATGGCAATGGAACCGGCAACACGCGCTCGACGAAGCACGGAAGGTGGCCCTGGCCGATGTCGATGCCCGGGGCCGCGCACTCGCGCGGCTCACGGCGGAGGCGGACCGGGCCAAGGCGGAGGCCCTCCGCACCGAAGCTGCGGCGCTCGACACCGGCGCGCGGATCGGTCAGTTGCGGGCACGTCGCGACGGCAAGGCCCCGCGGGCGGTGTATCGGTGGGACGACACCTCACCGCGCGTCCGCGTTCCCAAGGAACTGCTCCAGCAGATGCCGCTGGATTCGATGGGCGACAAACGCGGTGCGTTGACCGAGCAGATCAAGGAAGCGCTCCAGTTGACCGACGACGAATCGGGCACCGTCCAAGCGGCGATGGAACGGTTCCTCTCGGCTTTCCACGAAGCGCAGGCCGCGGTGACGCGACGCGTCGAACCGACCGAAGACGATTTCAACGGAGGCAACCGAGAGGACACCCGGGTCTTCGAAGTGGGCGCGACCACCGGAGCGCTGCCACCGCTGCGGCAGGAACTGTTCGCCTCGTTGGCCCCGCTGCTGGGCCCGGAACGCCTGGAGCTGTTCAAACGCGGCCTCCACGACTGGATGCCGCTCGACGACGAGGCGCACGGCCTCAATTCCAGCGCGGCGGTCATCCCTTTCGCCCATCGGCTCCGCTTCTATCGGCCGGGACCGATGGACCCGGTCCTGGGATGGGGAATCGCCCCGGATTCCGGCGGGATGATGCGGGCGACCATGGAACCGGACGAGGTCCCGCGCTTCGCGCGCACCGATCTGCAAGAATGGATGGACCACGCACGCAGACAGACGCCTCCCGTGCCATGAGACGCCTCCCATCCCCCTTCCTGTCACGCCGGACGATCCTCGTCGTCATCGCCGCGTGCGGCATCGCTCTGGCGATCTCCCACGGGCTCCGCCTGAGCCAGACCCGGAGCGAGCTCGCCGCGATCGGGCGTCGCCGCGCGGACCTGGACGCCGCCGTCGCCGCCGCGGAAGCCGAGACACGGCGCTGGCGCGACCAGGCCGACCGCGACCAGGCGACGAGCTCGCGGACCTTGGCCCAGGGCCGCGGTCTAGAGAAGGAGCTCGCCGCCATCGATCCCGAGAGCCGATGGGCGACGCCACCGTTGGCCGAGCGCGAATGGGATCCCAAGTCACCGTACGTCTGGTTGCGGAAAGACCTGTTGCCGTCGTTCCCGGTGAACCCGTTCGACGACCAAGGACATCTCCGCACGGAGATCGCAGCGGTTCTCAACGTCGACCCGGCGCAGGTCCGGGCCCTCGATGCCGCGGTCGGACGATTGGTCGCCGAGAACAAACGCTGCGAGGTCGCCCGGGCACGGCCCACCGACGATCATCTGCCCAACATCAGGGAATACGGGGGACCGAAGGTGACCCTCCGCATCGACCCGGATTCCGACGAAGGCGCCCGGATGCGGCAAGAGTTCCTCGCCACGTTGGAGGGCGCACTGGGCCCGCAACGCGCGGCGCTCCTCGAGCAGACCGCAGAAAGCTGGGTCGATTCGAAGATCGCCTCGACCATCGGCGTATCGAAGACCTTCTCGGCGGTGCGGAATCCGGACGGGAGCTTCGCCATCTCGATCCAGTCCGGGACGATGTACATGCACGACGGGGGCGTTCGGGCCTTGGGACATCACATCCCGCCGCATCTGCTGCCGTTCTTCTCGGCCTTGGAAGGGAACGACGGGGACAGCGGGCCGCCGACCCCGTGACCGGCGTCGTGTGACGTCTTTCCGCGGGACCGAAACCCGCTCGCCGGTCCCCTGCCCGACCGCTAGCGTCGTCGACGTGAAACCGCTCCGGGCGCTGCTGCTGTATCTCGCCGTCGTCTTCATCGGCGCCGCGATTCTGGCGCCGTGGGCGCATGGCGCGGTGCAGCACCTCGCGCCCGCGACCGCCCTGGCCCGGCATCCCTTCCACCGCTACGTGAGCCGGTGCCTGCTCGGCCTGGCGCTCGCCGGCCTCTGGCCTCTGGTCCGCGCCTTGGGCGTGCGGTCGTGGCCGGACATCGGCTGGCGGCCGCGGAGCGGTTGGTCGCGCGAGGCCGGCGCCGGGCTGGCCGTGGGGTTCGTCTCGCTGGCGGCCGCGGCGGCCGCTTCGGTCCTCTTCGGAGGTCGGGATTGGCGTATGGACCATCCGGCCCCGGATTGGGGCCGCCATCTGAGCAACGCCACCTTGGCCGCGTTCGCCGTCAGCATCTTGGAGGAACTGCTCTTCCGCGGCGCCGTGTTCACGGCGCTCCGGCGCACCGGTTCCTTCGCTTCCACCGCCATCGTGACCAGCGGCATCTACGCGCTCGTCCATTTCTTCCAGAAGCCGCCGTCGCCGGCGGTCGTGGGCCCGCTCAGCGGCTTCGTCGTGCTCGGACAGATGCTGCACGGCTTCACCATGCTGAGGGACATGGTGCCGGGCCTGGTCACCTTGGCGCTCGCCGGAGGCCTGCTTGCCTGGGCACGTGAACGGACCGGGGCGCTGTGGTTCTCCATCGGGATGCATGCGGGCTGGATCTTCTGGCTGAAGTCGTTCGGCTTCCTCACCCAGGCCGCGCCGGACGGTCCGTCAAGGATCTGGGGCACGGACAAGCTCTACGACGGATGGGCGGCCACCGTGGTGTTGGCGGCCGTCGCCCTGCTGCTCGCGACCCGATGGCCGCGCCCGACCGCCACGACCGGATGAAACTTTCCGCATCGCGACCATTCACGGATCCGCTGCTCGGGTTCCTTTATCCCGAGTGCTGCCAGATCTGCGGCGAGGAGAGCGCCAAGGCGGCGGACGGATACGTCTGCGCCGGCTGCTGGCGGGAGGTCCGGTTCATCCGTCCGCCTTACTGCGCGCGGTGCGGGCTGCCGTTCCTCGGGGCGGTCACGGACAAGGCGGTGTGCGCGAACTGTCACGACCGCGAGCTCTATTTCGATTCCGCGCGCGCCGCCGTCGTCGCGGAGGGCGTCGCGCTCGACGTCATCCATCGCTTCAAATACTCACAGGCGCTGTGGTTCGAGCCGTTCCTCGCCGATCTGCTCCTCCGCGAGGCGAAGCCCGCGCTGGCCGGCGCCGGTTGGGACCTCGTGGTGCCCGTGCCGCTGCATCCGGTGAAGGAGCGCGAACGCGAGTTCAACCAAGCCGCACGGATCGGGCGGCGGCTCGCCGATGCGCTCGGGATGCCGATGCGGACCGACCTGGTCGCGCGGACCGAGCCGACGCGCACGCAGACCCGTCTGGACCGCGACGAACGCGCGGCGAACGTGCACCGCGCGTTCGCTCCGGCCTGCCAGGCGGACCTCGGCGGAGCGTCGGTGGTCGTGGTCGACGATGTGCTCACGACCGGCGCCACGGCCGATGCCGTCGCGAAGGTGTTGCGCAAGATGGGCGCCGACCGGGTGTGCGTGTGGAGCGTCGCCCGCGCCGTGCTGACCGCGCCGTGTTGACCGCGCCGGAGTGACGGAAAGCCCGCGGAGACGGCCCACCTGCGCGCCGGGTCAGGTCACCCGTCCCGGCCCGATCAGTAGTCCTGCTTCTTGTTCATCGCCGACGAGTTGAACTGGCCCTTCTGCCCGGGCGTGTTCACGCGCGGCGGCGCGTCGATCGGCGGGCCCTGGAACTGCGGAGGTCCTTCCGCCATCTGTGGTTCCTTGCCACCGGGCTTCTGGCCGGCCTTCTGCGCCTGCTCGGAGAGCTTCTGGCGCACGCCGTCGAGCTGCTTGCCGACCTGCTCGGCCTTCTTGGCGGTCTCCTCCGACGGCTTCAATCCCTGCAACTCGTCGAGCGCCTGCTCGGCCCCTTCGAGGCGCGCGGCCTTGGCTTCATCGGACTCTTTGCCCCCGGGCTCCTTCATCAGCTTGTCGGCGAGCTTGGACAGCGCCTCCTCGAGCTTCTGCTGCGTCTTCTCCGCCTTCTTGGGGAGCCCTTTGTCGGACGGCTTGAGCTCGCCCGCCTGCTGGTAGAGGTCGAGCGATTGGCTGAGCTCCTGGGTCTTCTGTTCGAGGCCGGCGTTCTCGCTCTGCTGCGCGAGCTCGTCGGCGCGCTCCTCCATCACGTTCGCGAGCCGGCGGTCGACCTCCGCCAGCGTCTCCTTGGCCGGCTGATGGTCGGGCACCTTGTCGAGGGCCTTCTCGACCTGCTCCTTGGCCATGCGGAGGATGGCGAGACGCTCGTTCGGCCAGGGCATGCGCTCCTCCTGCGCCATGAGATATCGGGCGTGGCGTTCGAACGCATCGGCCATCTTGCGCTTCCCGTCCTCCAACGCCTTGGCGATGGCCTGGTCCTCGGGCTTGAGCTGAAGCGCGTCCTCCAGCATCGAGACCCCTTCCTCGATCTGCTTGAAATCGGGCCGGGGGACCGGTGCTTCCTGGGGTCGCGGCGAGACCAGCTGCATCGTCTGCGTCTTGCGGGTGCCTTCCTTGGCGAGGGCCAGGGCCAGCGCGTCGCGGGACCTGGCCTCGCCTTGCTTGGCATCGGAGTCCTCGGGTGCGACCTCGTTGGCGTCGGTGTATTTGTCGAATGCGTTGTGCAGCTTCTCGAGCTGGGCCGCCGGCGGCTGGTTGGTCTGCAGGCCCGCGTCGAGATTCTTCTTCCCGTCGTCGAGCAGCAGCGCGAGCAGCTGCTTGCGGACGAACACCAGATTGGTCCGGGTCGCCGCGTCGCTGCCTTCTTTCAGCGCCTCGGTGTAGAGGTGGACCGACTCCTTCCATCGCGAGATGGTCTCGTCGAGGTTGGCCGTCTTGGAAGCGAGCCCGACTCGGAACTCGGTGTTGCCCTTCTGGAACTTCGCCTTGCGGCCGAGCTTCGGACCGCCGAGCGATTCGGCGCGGTCGAGCGACAGCAGCGCCTCGTCGAAACGGCCCGCGGCGTAGGCGGCCACCCCGTGGTCGTAGAGCAGCCGGGCGTTGTCGGGATCCTTCTCCAGCACGGCCGCGAGCTGGTCCGCGGCCCGCGCGGCGAGTCCGTTGGTCATCAACGGCTGCAACGCCATCACGTCGAACCGGGCCGCCGAGACCTCGGCGAAGAAGACGCGGCAGGACGCCATCAGGACGACGATGAGCATCGCCCGCGACAGGCGGCGTCCACGGCGGATAGGGGGAACGGTCGGGTCCATCATGCGTCTTTCTTGGTCCAGCGGTCCGCGCCGCCGATCGACGGCAAGCGGCGGGCGACAGCGAACCGGTCCGCCGCCAGCAGCATCTTGCCCAACAAACAGGCCAGCGCCAGCGCCAAGGGGACCTGGAAGAGCTCGCCGTAGTTCTTCAGGTCCTCGCGCGCGGCGGTCTCGGCCAACGGCGCGAGCACCTCGGCGCGGAACTTCTCCAGCCCTTCGCCCTGGTCGCCCAGCCGGAAATAACGTCCGCCCGTCGCAGCCGCGAGGCGCTGGAGGTTGCCCTCGTTCAACCGCGACGTGACTTCTTGGCCGAAGCTGTTCTTGGCGACGCCCCCATAATAACGGTTCACCGGCACCCGCGCGCCGGCCGCGGTGCCGACGCCGATGGTGGAGACCTGGAGCTTCATCTGGCGGTTGAGCCGGCGCGCGGTGTCGACCGGGTTGCCGACGAGGTCCTCGCCGTCGGAGACGACCAGCACGATGCGCTGCGGGACCTGGTTGCTGGTGAAGTAACGACCGGCGCGCTCGAGCGCCGCGGCCAGCGAGCTGCCGGCGTCCTCGATCGCGTTCGGGTCGAGATAACGCAACGTGGTGCGGAGCGCGGTGGTGTCGAAGGTCAGCGGCGCGTTGAGATAGGCGGCGCCGCTGAAGGTGATCAGGCCGATGCGGTCGGCCTTGGTGTCGGCCAGGAACTTGTCGAGCCCGTTGGTGGCCGCGGCCCAGCGTGTCGGCCGCACGTCGGCGGCGAGCATCGAGCGCGAGGCGTCCAGCGCGATGAGATACGGGACGCCCTGGAGCTCGTCGACCTCGTTGCGGCGGAAGACGAGCGGCCGGGCCAGCGTCAGCAGCAGGAACGCGAAGGCCGCCAACGTGAGCAGGAGGTCCCAGCGTCGGCGCGGCACGGACGCGTTGGGTCGCGCCCAGGCCCGGCCCGGTCCGCCGGCGAACGCCGCGAGCGCCGCGGACCGACGACGGGCCGCGACCACCAGCGCCGACCACAACACACCGACGAGCACCGGCGTGAGCCAGAGTAGGATTGGATGGGCGAACCTCATGGAGCACGGAACGGACGACAGGGAGGAATGAAAAATGGAGGATACAAAATGGAGGATGAAGAACGCGCGCAGCCCGCGGTGCATCGGCCGCCGGACACTGGACACAGGACACTGGACACTTCGGTCACGGCACCCTCCTTCGCACGAGTTGCGACCACCCGAGGCCCGCGATCCAGAGCGCCGCCGCGCCGCCGGTGGACCACGGGAACAACTCCCGCCACGAGACGAAGCGCTTCTGGATCAGCTCGCGCTTCTCCAGCTGGTCGATGAGCTGGTAGATGCCCTGCAAGGCGCGGGCGTCGTTGGCCTGGAAGAACTGGCCGCCGGTCATGCGCGCGACCTTGTTGAGCGGATGGTTCGCCGCCGCGGTCGGCGTCACCATGTCGGGCCCGATGAGGATGGTGTAGACCTTGATGCGCTCGCGCACCGCCAACGGCGCGGTCTCCATCGGCGGCGGGCCGGCGGAGTTCTCGCCGTCGGTGATGAGGATGATGACCTTGCTGCGCTCGCTGCTCTTCTTGAGGAAGGTCGTGCTCGCCTGGATCGCCCAGCCGATGCCCGTGCCGGTCGCGAGCTCCGCCTCCCGCATCGCGTTCATGGCCCACTCGTGGTCGAGCGTCAGCGGGCTCACCAGCCAAGGCGTCCGCGCGAAGCACACGATGCCTATGCGGTCGTCGTCGCGGCCCTTGATGAAGTCGGTCGTGACATGGACCAGCGCCTCCTTGCGGCTCACGCGACGCCCGGTCAGGCGGAAATCCGTCTCCGCCATCGAGCGCGAGTAGTCGAGCGCCAGCATGATGTCGATGCCCTTGCTCGGGTCCGGCAGGTCGCCGCGCGGAACGCGGGGCCGGGCCATCGCCACGACCAGCAACGCGAGCGGCAACAGGATCCAGCACCAGCGCAGCACGCCGCGATGCCGACGCGGCTTGGTCCCGAGAGCGGAGAGGCCGCGCAACGTCGGCACCGGCACCGACGGCAGGGGGCCGCGCTGACCGAGCCACCACGCGAGCAGCGGCAGGAGCAACAGACCGAGCAGGGCCCACGGGTGGAGGAATTCCAGGCCGCCGAGGAACGCGAGGACCGGGTTCACGCGACGCCTCCTTCCCGGGACGCGCCTTGGCGGATGAACGTCTCGGCGGAATCGAGCAGGTTGTCCGACTCGGGCCGCGAGGCGCTCCTTCGGGCGAACTTCACGCCGTCGCAGAAGCCCAGATAGGTCCCGAGCATCGCGCGCTGGACCTCGGACAACACGGTGTTCTCACGGGCCGAGCCCAAGAACTCGCGGGTCGTCTGGAAGCGGACCGAGAGCTGGAAACGCCACTCCAGATAGTCGCGGAGGATGTCCGAGCAGGCGATGGCCAGGTCGTAGTCCGAGAGCTCGGCGCGACGGGCCCGGAGGTCGGCGAGCCGCCGCAGGAACTCCGGATGCAGGTCGGGCCTCGGCGGCGCGGGGTCCATCAGCACGACCTTGCGGGAGAGCAGTCGCCGCAGCATCCAAGCCGCGAACGCCAGGACGACGAGCACCAGGACAAACGCCGCGATGCTCCAAGGCGACTGCCACCATGGCGGCAGCGGCACGAGCGTCAGGTCGTCGACGAGGTCGGTCGGGTTCAAGCGACCCTCCTCTTCGCGGCCTGGTCGAGGAACTTCTGGAGCCGCTGCGGCCAAGGATCCCGGGCGTCGTCGGTGCGGACCTCCATCTCCGGCACGCCGCTGAGCCGGCAGAAGACCTTCAGCGCGTCCGACCGCGCGGCACCGGCGGCGGCATAGGCGGCACGCACCTCCGGGTCGCTGGTGTCCAGCTCGATGACCTCGCCGGTCTCGGCGTCCTGCACCAGCGCGAGCCCGACATCCGGCAGCTCCTGCTCGCGCGGGTCGACCATCCGGAGGGCGATCATCTCGTGCCGCTGGTTGCTGGCCTTGAGCGCGCGTTTCCAGGACGCCTCGTCGTGGTCATGGAAATCCGACAGCACGAACACCAGCGCGGGGCGATGGAACAGGTTGTTGAGGAAATTCAGCGCGCTGTTCAGCGAGGTGCCGGACGACTTCGGCTCGGTGTAGAGCAGCTCGTGCAGCAGGCGCGTGACGTGGGCCCGGGTCTTCCGGGGGGGCACGTAGCGCTCGACGCGGTCGGTGAAGAGCAGCATCCCGACTCGGTCGCCGTCCCGGACGGCGCTGAAAGCCAGCGCTCCGGCGAGCACGGCGGCGAGCTCGCGTTTGGTGTCGGCCTGCGACGCACCGTCCGGCGCGGTGCCGAAGTGGCCGCTGGCCGAAGCATCGATGAGCAGCATGACGACCAACTCGCGCTCCTCGGTGTGGCGCTTGATGTAGGGCTTGCGGAGCCGGGCGGTGACGTTCCAATCGATGCGCCGGACGTCGTCGCCGGGGACGTATTCGCGCACGTCGGCGAAGTCCATCCCGCGTCCCTTGAAGACGCTGGTGAGCCGCCCGCCCATGAGCTGCTCGCTCACCAGGCGCGCGCGGACCTCCAGCTGGCGGAGCCGCTTGAGATAATCAGAAGGAAGCATCGGTCAGTCGCAGTAGATCTCACGGCGGTGGCGGACCCGTCGGATACCGACGACCCGGATCGTGTCGGCGACGGTGTAGATGATCCGGTGGTCGCCCACCCGCACCCGCCATTCGCCGTTGCCACCGTGCAGTTTGCGGCATCCGGCCGGACGCGGCTCCGCTCCCAACGCGACGATCGCCGCGATGACCCGGCGATGGACCTCGGCGGTGAGCCGGCGGAGGTCCTTCTCCGCGGCACGTTCAAGTTGGACGCGATACACGGCGGGTCGCTTTCTGTTCGGCGAGATATTCCTCAAGCGGGCGGAAGCCGAGCGGCTTGCCGTCGGCTTTCCGGAGCCACCGCACGTCCTCGGCGTCCTCCGCGCGTTCGAGGAGTTCCCGGTATTCCTTGAGAGGCAGGATCACGGACACGGGTTTGCCGTTGCGGACGATCATCTCCGGTTCGGCGAAGGTCGCTTTCATGGGCAGGAAGCTAGCGAAGACATGGGGTGCGGCGACAGGGAAGTTGGAGAGGCCTCGTTCACTCCGTCCGCCGGCGGATCCAAACACGGAGGCGGTCCAAAGGATGGCCGCGCAGGGCGAGCAGGGCCATGTCGGCATCCGGCCCGCCGTCACCGTAACGGACGACGATGTCGGTGAGCCTGCGACGGGTCTGCTCGGGCTCCGGTACCGGCACGCCGCCCGCCTGCTTCACAAATTGCACGCCGGCGAGGACCTGTTCGTAGCGACCAGAAGGCGTCGGCGCGGGCAGGAGGAATTTCTTCTCGACCCCGGCCGCATCGGTCACGGCGATACCGATCGCGCCTTGTTCGGCGACATAGTAGTCGATCGAGACCTTGTCGAAGGGTTCTTTGAGCGCCTGCAGATCGGGATGGACCTTGGCGAGGTCGTGGTGGCGCGGTTCCCACAAGGTGTAGGCGGTCACGGCCGCGACCAAGGCGGCGACGACCACGACGATGAGCCGGATCTTTTCCCTCATAGGTCTCGGTAAACGTCACGCCGATGTTGGATGATGGAGATGATGATCACCCGACCTTCGTCGTTGATGAGGTAAACCACGCGGAAATCTCCGACCCGTAACCGCCAACGCCCTCCAAAGGCTTTCAGCTTCTTGGTTCCTGCGCCTCTCGGATCCTGCTCCAACCGTCCGATCGCCGCCACGATCCGCTCAGCCATCCCGTCCGACAGCGCGTCCAACTCCTTCTTGGCGGTGCGGGTGAACTGGATCTGGTAGATGGGCATCGGCGCAGAGATCCGTTCAGCGCTTGGCTTCGTCACGGGCACGTCGCGCGGCGAGTTCGCGTCTCACCTGCTCAAAGGAGATCAACGGCTCGCGCTCGCGCTTGGACGCCACGAGATTGTCGTAGATGTCCTCCCAGAGTCCGGCATGTCGCTTCAGGTCGATTTGGACCGCGGTCTTCCGGCCGTGTGCGTCCACGAGGAAGTTGATCCCAGCAGGTGTTTTCATGGCCTCAGCTTAGTTCGTCGTCCGCGCTTCGTCACTTGGACTTCGCTACGGCACCTTCACCTTGGAGAGCAGCGTCTGGACGATGCTCTCGGTGGTGACCTCCTCGGCCTCGGCCTCGTAGGTGAGCAGCACGCGGTGGCGGAGCACGTCGGGCGCGATGAGCTTGATGTCGTCGGGCGTGACGTGGTCGCGGCCTTCGAGCACGGCGCATGCACGGGCGGCGAGGGTGAGATTGATGGTGGCGCGGGGGCTGGCGCCGATGCGGACGAGCCGTTTGAGCTCGGGTGCGACGCCTATGCCCGCCGCGGCCTCACGCGTCGCGATGACCAACCGGACGACGTAGTCCTTCACCAGCGCGTCCACGTGGACGTGGTTGACCAACGCCTGGTAGCCGAGGATCTCCTCGGGCGAGACGACGGCATCGAGGGACAGGTTCGGCGCGGTCGAGGCCATGCGGTCGAGGATCATGAGCTCCTCCGCGGCGGTCGGGTAGCCGACGATGACCTTCAACATGAAGCGGTCCATCTGCGCCTCGGGCAGCGGATAGGTGCCTTCCTGCTCGATCGGGTTCTGCGTCGCGAGCACGAGGAACGGCTTGGGCAACGGCCAGGTCTGGTCGCCGATGGTGACCTGGCGCTCCTGCATGGCCTCCAACAGCGCGGATTGGACCTTGGACGGCGCGCGGTTGATCTCGTCGGCGAGGACGAGGTTCGCGAAGATTGGACCTTGCCGTGTGGAATACGTGCCCTTGACCGGGTCGTAGATGAGCGAGCCGGTGATGTCGCCCGGCAGGAGGTCGGGCGTGAACTGGATGCGCTGGAACCGGCAGTGCGTGGCCTGCGCGAGCGAGCTGACGCTCGCGGTCTTCGCGAGGCCGGGCAGGCCTTCGAGCAGCACGTGGCCGCGCGCGACGAGGCAGACGAGCAGGCGGTGGACGAGCTCGCGCTGTCCGACGATCACCTTGCCGACCTCGGTGCGGACGAGGGCGAGATGGTCGGCGGCGGCCTTGAGCTGCGCGCGGAGTTCCGTGGACGAATTGGACATACGTGGTGCCGACGAACGGGCAAGCGCAGAGCCAAGCAGGCCCCGGGCCGCGGAGTCGAGCCTCGGACGCGGGAAAAAGTCGGGGCGTTCAAAGAAGTTCCAGCCCCCTGCTCCGCCCTCCGTCGGAGTGCCCGCGCGGCATCACCGGACACGCCGGGAGCCCCGGTCTTCCCGCGCCGGGGCGGGATCCACGCCGAACCGCACCTTGACGCTCCCGCCCACGTTCCGTTCTATGCCGCGTCTTTTCGAAATAACCATCAAGAACATGACCCAGATCGCTGAAATCCAGGCCCGTGAGATCCTCGACTCGCGCGGCAACCCCACCGTCGAAGTCGACGTCATCCTCAACTCGGGCGTCGTCGGCCGCGCGGCGGTGCCCTCCGGCGCCAGCACCGGCGAGCACGAGGCCATCGAGTTGCGCGACGGCGACAAGAAGCGCTACCTCGGCAAGGGCGTGACCAAGGCCGTCAAGAACGTCACCTCCAAGATCGCCCCGGCCCTCGAAGGCATCGATTCCCTCGACCAGCTCTCCGTCGACGAGATCATGCTCGCCCTCGACGGCACTGAGACGAAGTCGAAGCTCGGCGCCAACGCCATCCTCGCCGTCTCCCTCGCCAACGCGAAGGCCGCCGCCGAGGCCCTGGGCCAGCCGCTCTTCAAGTACCTCGGCGGGCCCAACGCCAAGGTCCTGCCCGTCCCGATGGCCAACGTCATCAACGGCGGCGCGCACTCGGACGCCCCGATCGACTTCCAGGAGTTCATGATCCAGCCGCACGGCTTCGGCACCTTCAGCGAGAGCCTCCAGGCCATCACCGAGATCTTCCACGCCCTCAAGAGCGTGCTGAAGAAGAAGGGCCTGAGCACCGCCGTCGGCGACGAGGGCGGCTTCGCTCCGAAGCTCGAGAGCGCCGAGGCCGCGCTGGACGTCATCGCCCAGGCCACCAAGGACGCCGGCTACAAGCTCGGCAAGCAGATCTTCCTCGCGCTCGACGTCGCCGCGTCGGAGTTCTACACCGGCAACGAGACCTACGTGTTCAAGAAGAGCAGCGGCAAGAAGCTCTCGGGCGACGAGATGGTCGAGTTCTACGCCAAGCTCTGCGCCAGCTACCCGATCGTCTCGATCGAGGACGGCTGCGCCGAGGGCGATTGGGTCACCTGGAAGAAGCTCACCGACAAGCTCGGCGCGACCACCCAGCTGGTCGGCGACGATCTGTTCGTCACCAACACCAAGTTCCTCCAGAAGGGCATCGATACCGGCACGGCCAACTCGATCCTCGTGAAGGTCAACCAGATCGGCACCCTCACCGAGACGCTCGACGCCGTCCGCCTCGCGCAGACCCACAACTACACCGCGGTCCTCTCGCACCGCTCCGGCGAGACCGAGGACGCCACGATCGCCGACATCGCCGTCGCGACGAACTGCGGCCAAATCAAGACCGGTTCGCTCAGCCGCACCGACCGCACGGCCAAGTACAACCAACTCCTCCGCATCGAGCAGCTGCTCGGCCGCAACGCCGTGTACGCCGGCGTCAGCGCGCTGCCCAAGGGCCGCTGATCGCGCCGTTTTATAAAACCACCGGAAGCCGGGAGACCGGCTTCCGGTTTTTTCATGCCGTCATCCGGTCGGCCGGCCGCGCGCGCCGGCCGGCGCCTATCCGATGATCTCCATGATCGGGCCGCCCTTCTCCACCAGCCGGGACACGGGACCGAGGGCGGGGAGCTCCATCTTGGTGTGGTCGATGCCCAGTTGGTGCAGGATCGTGGCGTTGAGGTCGCTGTAATAGTGCCGGTCCACCTCGGCCTTGTAGCCCACCTCGTCGGTCGCGCCGTGGACGATGCCGCCGCGGATGCCGCCGCCGGCCATCCACGCGGTGTAGCCCTTCGGGTTGTGGTCGCGGCCAGTGGTGTTCTGCGACCATGGGGTGCGACCGAACTCGCTGCTCCAGACGACCAGCGTCTCGTCGAGCATGCCGCGCTGTTTCAGGTCCTTGACCAGGCCGGCGATCGGTTTGTCGGTCGCGCGGCAGAGCGGCGCGTGGGTCTTCATGTCGCCGTGCGAATCCCAGCCGCCGTTGCCGCCGCCGGCGTGGCAGACCTGGATGAAGCGCACTCCCCGTTCCGCCAGGCGGC
>Ga0209443_1001575_pt1 | contig 14147 bp, 13 predicted proteins | sample LauGreBMM110DCMD_2_FD_187571 | JGI IMG/M metagenome (GOLD analysis project Ga0209443, IMG submission 187571) | Freshwater lake microbial communities from Lake Michigan, USA - Su13.BD.MM110.DCMD (SPAdes) (version 2) | ecosystem: Environmental > Aquatic > Freshwater > Lake | place: Lake Michigan... | reverse complement strand
TTCTGCCCGGCACCGTGATCCTCACCGGCACACCCCATGGTGTCGGCGTTGCCCGGAAACCGCCGGTGTTCCTTCAGCCTGGCGACACGGTGTCGATCGAAATTGACAAGATCGGCACACTGACCAACCCGGTGGTCGCGGAGGAAGTATGAGTGCTTTCGTCGAAGACTTTCTCGTCCGCTGGAAGGGGAGCATGCAGAAGATCCGCACCGAGGCGCCCGAGATAGGCCGCGCGTTTGGCGCGTTGCACGTCGCGGCGATGAAGCCGGGCAGCTTGGCGGTGCGCGAAAAGGAGCTGATCGCCATGGCGGTAGGGCTGGCCCAGGGCTGCACGGAGTGCATCTATCTACATACCGAGGGCGCCCTTAAGGCCGGTGCCACGCGCGAGCAGGTTGTCGAAGCCGCGGGCGTCGCGGTGCTGATGGCCGGCGGCCCAGCGTTTGTTCACCTGCCGGTGGTGCTTGAAGCCCTTGATCAATTGAGCCCCGCCCAAGGCACCCAGCCGTGAGTCAGATCTCCCCAGATTCTGCCGCAGCTCTCCGCCTCATGCCAATGTGGCGGATGTGCCTCACCGCGGTGGCGGCATTCTTCTTGGGCGCGCCGTTTTGGACGCCACCCACTCTCACCCTCAACGCCTCCGCCGCCGCGGTCATGATCGACCTGCTCAACATGTGTGCTAATCTTGCGGGATACCTCGCGAATCACACCACTGGTTGGCTCAGGAGCCCCGGCCTTGGCGATGGCGCCTGTCTCTTGTTTTTAGCCACCTGTTACATGCTGGGCGGCGTAGTGATGAGCTTCGTGAAAATTCCGAGTGGGACTGCGGTCCCGCTGGCTCCGCCTCAATCTCAAGCGTCATGAAACAAATTATGAAACGTAAGAACAGTGTTTCCACCGGTCAGTCCAAGAAGCAACAGCAGTTGTCGCATTATCGGCAAATGCTGACCATTCGGTTGGTCGAGGAGCGTCTGGCGCGCTCGCATCAGCGCGGAGCACTGATTCATGGCGCATGCCATACGTACATCGGGCAGGAAGCCATCGCAACCGGGGTGTGTGCACAGCTGCGTAAAACGGATGCCATTTTCAGCACCCATCGCGGACACGGTCATGCCCTGGCGAAGGGGCTCGAGCCGGGCGCGCTCATTGCGGAACTTTACGGGCGCGATACCGGCTGTTCGCGCGGTCGGGGCGGAAGCATGCACCTTTTTGCGCCGGAGATCGGCCTGCTTGGTACGAGCGGGATTGTCGGTCCATGCATCCTGCAAGCCACGGGTGCGGGCTACAGCTTCAAGCTGCTGAAGACGGACCAGGTGGCCGTGGCTTTCTTCGGCGATGGCGCGGTGAACAACGGTGCGTTTCACGAGGGCCTGAACATGGCCAGCATCTGGAAGCTTCCCGTGCTGTTTGTCTGCGAGAACAATGGTTACGCGACCGAGGTCCCCTTTAACTATTCGGCGGGAAACCCCAGCGTGGCAGCACGTGGTTCGGCTTACGGACTGGTCGCCCTTGAAGTGGATGGCAACGATGTGATTGCGGTGGACGCGGCTGCGCGGGAGGCGGTGCAGCGCGCGCGGTCTGGCGGAGGGCCCACGCTCTTGGAATGCAAAACCTACCGCACCCGCCCTCACTCAGAGGGGGCTCGCGATTTTGGTTACCGCACGCGCGAAGAGGTCGAAAAATGGAAATTGGCCTGCCCCCTCTTGCGGTTAAAAACACAGCTGCTGGACGATGAAACGGCGGATTTGGCCGAAATCGAGGCGATTGACCGGGAAGTGGCGGCACTCGCAGAGGCCGCACATCACTTTGCCGAAAACAGCGCTTACCCACTTGCGGAGTCCGCGACCGAGCACATTTATGCTCCAACCGCTCCGTCCACCTTGCGAGACATTCCCGCTGGTACGGTAAAGACAAGCGAATTGACGTATATGAAAGCCACGCTTGCCGCACTTACGGAGGAGATGGCGCGCAATCCGAAAATATTCGTCCTCGGCGAAGGGATTGGTGAGCGCGGCGGAAGTTTCGCCCAAACCACGGGCCTTTTTGCGATTCACGGCCCGGAGCGTTTGCGCGATACTCCGATCAGCGAGCGTGGTTTCGTCGGGCTGGCCGGCGGGTCCGCGATGAGTGGCACTCGGCCGGTGGTGGATTTTATGTTTGCCGACTTCATCCTCGATGCGGCCGGGGAGATCATCGACCAAATTGCGAAGATGCAATACATGAGCAGTGGCCGACTGAAGATGCCGGTGCTGCTGCGTGGTTGCATTGGTATCGGTCATTCCGCCGCGACCCATCATTCGGGCAGCTATTATGCCATGTATGCCAATTTTCCCGGCTTGCGCGTGGTCGTGCCTTCAACGCCGCGTGATGCGAAAGGCCTGTTGAAGACTGCACTTACCTGCGACGATCCGGTCCTCTTTCTTGAACATCGCGAACTGTTGGGGATGAAGGGACCGGTGCCGGATGAGGAGTACTTCATTGATTTCGGTCAAGCCGCGGTTGTCCGCCAAGGCACCGATGTGACGGTTGTCGCACTCGCGCTCATGGTGCACAAAACGCTCCAAGCCTGCGAGGTGCTCGCCAAAGAGGGCCTGTCCGTCGAGCTCATCGACCCACGCACGGTCGCGCCTTTGGATGTGGCGACCATCCTGAAATCCGTCACCAAGACCGGCCGGTTGCTGGTGGTGGACGAGTCGTTCGGGCCGTGCGGGGTGGGCGCGGAAATCGCCGCGCGAATCGCCGACCAGGGATTTGATGAACTCGACGCACCGATTCGTCGGCTCAATGGCGCGCATTCGCCTACCCCTTACAGCCCATCGCTCGAAAAGGCGGTCGTGCCAAATGCCGACACCATCGCGCAAGCCATTCGTGCCTTGTGCGCGGAATAATTTATAACCATCACGATATGCCCATTGAAATCACATTGCCACGACAGGGCTGGTCCATGGAGGAAGGCACCTTTCTCGGCTGGCTGAAGAAAGACGGTGATACAGTCAAGATGGGTGAGCCGCTCTTCACGATGGAAAGTGACAAGGCCGCCTTCGATGCGGAGGCGATCGATTCCGGCATTCTGAGCATCCCGGCAAGCGCGCCCAAGCCGGGCGACGTGGTAAAGGTCGGCTGCGTGCTTGGATACCTGTTGACGGCAGGTGAGGCGCAGAGCGGAACCACCCCGCTGGCCGCACTTGCGCCAGCTACCGAGCCCGCGGTCAAGGCGGCTACCGAATCGCCTACGGCAACACCGGTGCCTGCGACCGTTGATCGTCCGGCCACAGAATCGACCAAATTCTCCGCCAGTCCCCGGGCCCGCCGCGCCGCCAAGGTGCGTCAGGTGGATCTCGATGGTCTACGACCCACCGGGCAGGGCGGCCGCATTCGCGAACGTGATGTGCTTGCGGTTGGCCCTGCACCGGCCGATGTCTCCGCCAAGGCCCCGGCGGCGTCCAAGCTGGAAGTGCCCATCACCGCCCAGCGTCGCACGATTGCTGAAAGAATGATGACCAGCCGGGAAAAAACCGCGCCGGTTACGCTCACCTGTCGGTGCGATGCCACCAAACTCGTTGCCTTGCGCAACAAATTCAAGCTCGCGGCGGACAAATCCAGCGTCCCCTCGTTTACCGACATCATCGCCAAGGTGGCCGCCGGCGCCTTGGGCCAACATCCCCTGCTCGCCGCGCGCTGGGAGGGTGATCATATCCTGCTGCCTGACGCGATCCACATCGGTATTGCGGTCGACACCGAGCACGGGTTGCTTGTGCCCGTGGTCCGCGATGTGACAGACCTGGGCGTAAGGGAAATAGCTCGTCGCTCACGCAGCCTCATTGAAGCCGCCCGCAGCCGTCGCCTCAAGGCTGAGGACATGCAAGGTGGCTGTTTCACCCTGAGCAACCTTGGCGGTTTCGGCATCGAGGCCTTTACGCCGATCATCAATTATCCGGAAACCGCCGTCCTGGGCCTCGGGGCGATAATCCGCGAACCCGTCGTCATGGAAGACGGTCAGCTTGGCGTCCGTGAGCAATTCATGTTGAGCCTCACCTTTGACCATCGCATTGTGGACGGCGCCCCGGCCGCCCGCTTTCTCCAAGCCCTGCGAGAAGGTATCGAAAAGCCGGCTAACTCGTTGTCCCACTAGCTCGGGTCCATCATATTCCAAACGTGGCCGATAAAAGTAGATTCTCAGGCAAGCGGGTACTCGTGACCGGATCCGGCACCGGCATTGGGCGCGAAATCGCACTGGAGTTTGCCCGGCAGGGCGCGGACGTCGTGGTCCATTACGCCCATGAGGACAAAGGCGCGCGCTCGGCCGTGGAAGAGATTCGCGCGATGGGCCGGAGAAGTGAGGCTTTTCCGGCGGATTTCAACCGGGTCGATGACGTCATTCGGCTGGGCACCCAAGCAATAGGATTTCTCGGAGGCATCGACTGTCTCGTAAACAATGCGGGGATCAGCTTCAACCGGCCTTTTTTCGCCGTGACCCCGGAGCAGTTCGACTGCCTGTATCACGTCAACGTCCGCGCGCAATTTTTCCTTACTCAACGCATCGCCCAGGACATGCTGACTCGGGAGGGTGGCGCGATCTGCAACATCACCTCCATCCACGGTCTTTCGGGCGCGCCGGAGCATTCCGTCTACGCCGGGACCAAGGGGGCGATCATTTCCTATACGCGATCATTGGCGGTGGAGCTCGCCCACAAGGGTATCCGCCTCAATGCCATTGCCCCGGGGTGGGTGACGGTGGAAAACTATTCCAAGGCCATCCCGGGATTCAATGAGGAGTCGGCGCGCCAGAGCGCCGCCGACAAAATCCCACTGGGACGCTCGGGTGAAAAGAACGAGATTGCCCGGCTTGCCCTGTTCTTATGTTCCGAGGATGCGGCTTACATCATCGGACAAACCATCGTCGCCGATGGGGGAACCACGGCGCTGATGTCGCTCATTTCCAATTTCAGGAATCCTTCGAGCGCGAAATTTGGCACCGGCTACGTGCCGGGGATTTGATCCAAGTCGGATGAAATATTTCCGCAATCTATGGGCAATTCCCGAGGCCGGCATCTTCGTGCCCCTGCTGGTATTCACGCTGGTCTTTTTTAGCATCAACCAAAGCTTTCTCGAACCCAACAGCGTTGCCGCCATGCTCAGGGCGATGACTTTTGTGGGCATCATCGCCGTGGGCCAAACATGGCTGATGATCTCAGGTGGAATTGATCTTTCGGTTGGATCGGTGGCCGGCCTTTGTGCGATCGTTTCGTCCTGGTTGATGAAGGCGCAGGGGTGGCCGGTGGAAGCGGGATTACTGGTCGGATTAACGGTCGGGCTTGTGGCCGGCTTGCTCAACGGATTGATGGTCGTGCGCCTTGGGATTCCGGCATTCATTGCGACGCTGGGCATGCTCTATGTGGCGCGGGGTCTGAACTATCTGCTCTGCCAGGGCTATCCCATCTATCCCATTCCGGATCAATTGAAGAACTTTGGCCGGGCTGAACCCTTTGGCCTGTCATGGGCCTTTGTGATTTTCGTTCTTTTGGTGATTCTTGGCGACTTTACCCTCCGACGGACGGTGAACGGACGGAAGGTCTACGCCACGGGGGGGAATAAGGAAGTTGCCCGCATCGCCGGGATAAACACCGCCTGGGTCCAGATCAGCTGTTACATGCTCACCGGCGGGCTGGCGGCCCTGGCGGGCATGTTGTTGATGGCCCAACTCAACGTCGGCCAACCGGAGATTGGCGTCGGTTGGGAGCTTGATGTCATCGCGGCTGTCGTCATCGGCGGCACCAGTCTGTTTGGTGGGGCCGGCACCGTCACCGGCACTTTCCTGGGCCTGCTCATCATGCAAGTCGTCCGCAGCGGCCTCGTGGTAACCGGGGTTAACACGCATTGGCAGACCGTGGCCGTGGGTGTGATCATGGTCACCGCCGTTTGGGTGGATCTGTTACGTCGAAAAACAAAGATCTAGTGATGCTAAACTATGAAAAAAACGAACACTCTCCTCATCCTGTTATCCTGCGTTTGTGCGGCCGCGTTTGTTGGCGGCTGTGGCAAGCAACCCTCCGGGACCAGCACCCCGGGGGTCAAACTCAAGAAGTTCTACTGGGTGCAACCGTTGAAAGGCCATCCCGTGCATCAGATGACCCAGATTGCCTTCACGGAAGGGTGCAGGAAGCTAGGCTACCAGGCCGAGATCATCGGCGTGGACAACGACGATATCAGCGCGACCATTGCCTTGGCGGAACAGGCCGTGGCGAAAGGGGACGCCGCCGGCATGGCCGTCTGGACGGGAAATCCGTCGTGGAATTCCTTCATTGAAAAAACTGGCAAGAAGGGTCTTCCGATCATGCTGCCGCACTTTCCGGCCGAAGAAGGTTCCATTCCGGGAGCGTCAGGTGTGATCAGTTGCGACCCGGCCGAATACGCCCGGGAAGCGGCCCGCGAGATCGGCAAAGCGATCGGCGGAAAAGGCACCGTTGCCATCACTCAGGGGTCGTTCAATTCGACCGAGAACCTGGTGTCCGAGGTCTTTGCCAAGACCCTGCAGGATCTTTATCCCGCAGTGAAGGTGCTGCGCCCCCAAGAGGAAGGATTCGACGCGCCTAGGGCGATTTCGCGCGCGGTATCCATTCTCCAGGCAAATCCCGATATTGTCGCCGCCCTTTCGACGACCGGCAACGGGGCAATCACCTGGGCCGGGGCGCAGCGCGAGTCCGGCCGCAAGGTTGTGGCGGTGGCCATGGATTACACGCGGGTAAACCTGGATTTGGTCAGGGACGGATCTGTTTACGCCTTGATCGGTCAGCCATTATGGGATGAGTCCTACGGCGCCGCCGAGCTGCTTGACCAGTTGGTCCGCGGTCAGAAAATCTCCTGGTGGACGAAGCTACCCGCGCCGTTTATCACCAAGGACAACGTCGGTCCGTACATGGCTTTGCTCGATAAGGTTGAGGCCGCCATCAAGCGCTGAGCATTGCGTCATCCCGCCATGCTGTCATCGGGACACTCTTCAAAGCCGCCCTTCGCGTTGGAGTTGCGCGGCATCGTCAAGCGCTTCGCCGCCGTGCAGGCCTTGGCGGGCGTAACTGTACGGGTGCGGCCCAAGGAGATCCATGCCCTGATTGGTGAAAACGGCGCGGGCAAGTCCACGTTGATGAAGATCCTCGACGGCGTCTATCCCGCCGGGACTTTTGAGGGCCAGATCCTGCTGCATGGCCAGCCGGTCAGCTTCGGTTCCCCCTTCGATGCGCGGCAAAAGGGGATCGGTTACGTGCCACAGGAGATAAGCGTCATCGAGAATCTGACCGTGGCCGAAAACATCTTGGTCGGGCTATGGAATGAGGAAGGCGGCGGCATCGTGAATTTTAAGCGGCTGTTTGCGCGGGCGGCGGAGTTGCTGGAGACGATGAAGATTCAATTGGATCCACACGCCCACGTCGTGACGCTCAACGCCAGCCAGCGGCAGCTGGTGATGATCGCCCGGGCCCTGGCCGCCCGGCCTTCCGTGCTGATCCTGGATGAGGCGACCGCCTGCCTTACCCAGGAGGAGACACAGAATCTCTTCCGCGTCGTCCGGCATCTGCGGGCACAGGGACTCACGACGATCTTCATCACCCACAAGATGATCGAGCTCTTCGAGGTCGCGGATTGCGCCACGGTCCTGCGCGATGGCACGGTCGCGGCGGAATTTGACCGCACGCAGTTTGACGAGCATGCGATCGTGGCGGCCATGGTTGGTCGGAAGATTGAGAATTTCTATCCGGTCCGTGACACCCTCATCGGGACGGAGGAAGTTTACCGGGTCGAGGAGCTGACCGTTCCGCATCCGCATCTGGCGCAGCGCAACGTGGTGGACGGAATCAGTTTCTCCTTGCGACGCGGCGAGATTCTCGGAATCGGCGGGTTGGTGGGTTCGGGGCGCAGCGAAACGGTCAACGCGCTTTACGGCCGGTTGCCGCATCTCGGCCGGGTTTTTGTGGAAGGACGAGAAACGCGTGTGCGCAGTCCGCGTGAAGCGAAAGCCAATGGGCTTGGCCTGCTGACCGAAGACCGGAAACTGGACGGATTGTTGTTCAATTTCTCCATCCGGCAAAACGTGACCTTGCATGACTTGCCGCAGGTATCCCGGCTTGGGTTTCTAGATCAGGCGGCCGAAACTTCCTGTGCGGGTCATTTTCTAGAGCAGCTTTCCATCCGGGCGCCATCGGTTGATACCCCGGTGGCGAACTTGAGCGGCGGCAACCAGCAAAAGGTGGTTCTCGCCAAGGTGTTGTTTCCGCGACCACGCATCCTGTTTCTGGATGAGCCAACCAAAGGGGTGGACGTGGGCGCCAAGAACGAAATCTACAAGCTGATGATGGGCCTGGCCGGGCGGGGCATCGCCCTGGTGGTCATTTCGTCCGAGCTGCCGGAATTGCTGGCTCTTTCCGATCGCATCATCGTCCTGGCCCGCGGTCGAATCGTGGACCAATTTACCAAGGCAGAGGCCAGCGAACGACGTCTCATGCTCGCCGCCACGGGCGTGATGCCCCCGCCTATTTCTAATTGATGCAAAAGCTTCAGGAGAATCTTGCCCAAGCGGGGAAACCTACCCGGCGTCTGCGATTTCCGGACGGCAGCCGCGTGCTAGTGCTTCCCTATGGCGGCCGGGTCCTCGGATTGTTTGCCGCGAAAGGCTCCGATAACTTTTACTGGACTAATCCGGCATTAAACTCGTCGGCCAATGCCCGCTCTTTTTTTGCGACTAATGGCTGGCACAACTCCGGTGGCGACCGCACCTGGCTTGCCCCCGAGATAGACGTGTTTCTGCCCCGTTATCCCCGGCTCGACCGCTATGTGCAGCCGCGCGAGTTGGACCCTGGTCATTATCGCGTGGTCGGGAGCGTGACTGGCTTGAAACTGGAAAACCGGATGAGGCTGCGGCTGACTCGTTCGAAAAAATTAGTCGCGCTGAAGATCACCAAGTCGTTCGGACCGGCCCCGAATCCGCTGCGGAACGAACGCGGGGTCGATCTGCGCAACGTCGACTATGCGGGTTACACCCAGCATACCTCGCTGGAACTCTCCGGGGCCAGCCGCACGACCAAGGCGCAAATCGGCCTGTGGAGTCTCGTCCAGATGCCGCATGGGGGCGATCTCCTGCTGCCGACGTTCTCGCGCAACAAGCCACGCCATATCTTCAGCACGGTCGGCACCATCCCGCGCGACGACCTCCTCGTGAGCGAACACCTTGTCCGCTACCGCATGCGCCAGAAAGGTGGTCATAAAATCAGCCTGCGCGCCGCCTACATGACAGGTCGCGCGGGCTACCTGTACCGCTCGGACAGCCAGTGGTCGCTGGTTGTGCGCAACTTCGAGGTCAATCCATCCGGCGAATATGTGGACGTGCCGTGGAATGAACCCGGCCGGCTGGGCTTTTCCGTGCAGGCCTGCAACGTCAACAACGGCCTCGGCGCGTTCAGCGAATTCGAATATCACACCCCGGCCATCGGTCATCGCTCCGGGGCCAGGCATTGCACGGACACATCGCAGGTCTGGGCTTTCCGCGGCTCCCGGACGCGTGTCGTCAGGATCGCCCGGTTGCTTCTCACCGGACGCGACTATTCCCCGTAGTTTACCCCCACCACCTTATCACCATACCTCCATGAACGTTAACCTCCAAGGCCAAGTTGCCCTCGTGACCGGAGCCGCCGGCGGCATCGGCCAGTCCATCGCCAGCACCCTAGCGGCCAACGGGGCCCGCGTGGTTTATGCCGACATCAACATTGAGGCGGCACGCCAATGCGCGGCGGGGACACCCGGTGCTATTGCCCTGCGCATGGACGTCACCAACGAGGCGGAAGTCGAAGCCGTCATGGCCGAGACGCTGAAACAATGTGGACGGCTCGACATTCTGGTGAACAATGCCGGGATCAATACCATGTCCCACCGGGTGAACATCGATCAGTTTCCCACCGAGGAATGGGATCGCATTTTACGGGTCGACCTGACCGGGCTGTTTCTCGTCAGCAAGGCCGGGGCGAAACTCATGCTGCCGCGCAGATCGGGCCGCATCATCAACATCTCCTCCGTGCTCGGCATCGTCCCCGCGCGGTTGCAGTGTGCGTTTGTCGCCGCCAAGGCGGGCGTGGTGAATCTGACCAGGGCAATGGCTTTGGAACTCGGCGCACAGGGAGTGCTGGTAAACTGCATTGCGCCGGGATCCATTCTGACCGAGGGCACCAGGAAGTTGTTCTACGGGACGGATGGCAAGTTCAGTGATCGCGTGCAGGCCATGCTTGCCCATATACCGGTGGGGCGTCCCGGCTCCTGCGAGGAGATCGCGCACGCCACCCTGTTCCTGGCCGCACCGGAAAGTTCCTACATCAACGGTGCGGTGCTGCCAGTGGATGGCGGCTGGCTGGCGGGATACATCCGCGAGTTTTGATGACCCCATGAGCCCGCTTTCCCTCCAACAAGTGCGCGCCCATGCCACGCCATCCGGCAACGCGACCCTGTGGTGGCTGGGGCAGGCTGGATTCATCATCAAGAGTCCGGGTGGCATCGTGATTGCGCTGGACCCGTATTTGAGCAATTCGTGCCAGGCGATCGGCGCCAAGGGAGGGTTTGACATGGAACGACTCGTTCCCCCACCGCTCGTACCGGAGGAACTGGCGGGGGTGGACGCCTATGTGATGACGCACAGTCATCAAGACCATTGCGATCCGGACACGCTGGCGGCTTCGCGTGCAGCAGGCGGACGCGGGCCGTATGTCGCGCCGGCGGAGACCATTGAAAAGCTCAAGAGCCTTGGCATCCCGGAGGAGGAACTGCGTCTGGTCTGGCCCAATCGCGTGACCGTGTTTGGCGATGTCAGTTTGCGCGCGACGTTCGCCATCCCGTTCGGCGGTGATGACCTGACCCACATCGGCTATCTCGTCACAATCCAGGGTGGGCCGAAGATTTACTTCACAGGTGATACCGGCTGGCACGAACTGCTTGCCGAGGCGATGGCCCCGCATCAGCCGGATGTCCTCGTGGCGGTGATAAACCCGGCCTTCCGCAATCTCAGCCCGGCTGAGGCTGCACTCCTCGCACGACGGCTCAACGTGAAGACAGTGATTCCGTGTCATCACGATTTGTTTAAGGACAATTGCCAGCCGCCGCAGATGCTCCACACCAACCTCAAGCTGCATGGCATGGGCGAGCGTTACCGGCTGCTCCGGCACGGTGTGGCCTTTGATTTCAACTCAACTTCATCCTCCATTTGAAGGGAAAACCACCCAAAGCTGACGTAAACGCACGGAAGACGAAAGTCACCGAGCTGGCATGGCTGCTCAATGTCACCGACTCTCGCCAGTCGCTGAGCGATTCAAGCCCCATCTGGGTGCGGGAGGGTTGCGTGACTTCCGGACCGCCGGTGGCGTTTCCGGAGCGCCATCCGTATTGCGAATTCAACATCATCCTCGAAGGTGAAGGCACCATGCTCGTCGGGAATGAGGAGGCGTTCCGGGTGCCGGGCGATCTTTTGCTGCTGGGGCCGGGGGTCCCGCACTGGGGGACGATTCAATCGTTTCCCCTGCGCTCGATCACCGTCTATTTTCTCCCTTCCGCGCTCATCGAAATGGGGCCGATGAGCGAGGGCATTCGCATCCTGCGGCGCTTCACGGCATCTCAGGCCTTAAGCAATCGGCTCGTGCGCCCACCCAAGGCCTTGCGCACCGAGCTAACGGCCCTCTTCGAGTCCATGGCCGCGGAGTTTGCTGGGCATCGCTTTGGTCGCGACGTTCAGCTGCTTGCAACGCTGCTCAGGTCGCTCGTGTTGCTCCTGCGATGGGAAGAATCCCAGGGGATTCACATCGGCGGCACATCGCTGGATGTTGACTGGCATCCCGTATTCAAGGCGCTCGAGTATCTCCGCGAACACCATGCCGAGCAGGTATACGCCAAGGATTTGGCCAGGGCGGCCGGTGTGAACGAGTCCCGACTCAAGGTGCTCTTCCGCCTCGCATTGAATCTCTCCTGGGTGAAGTACCTGCAGGGCTATCGCATCCACCGCGCAGCCGCCTTGCTCAGCGAAGGTCGACTGAACGTGACCGAAGCGGCCTTGGAAATAGGCTTCGAAAGCCTCAGCCACTTTAGCGAGACGTTTCAGTCGTTCATGGGTGAGTCGCCGAAAAGCTTTTTGCGGAAGAGACGTGGGTAGTTTCGGAAGCGGCGGAAAGCGGCGGAATCAGCACGGATACCGGTGGAATTTACTAGCTGCTTCTGCCAGAATCCTCACAATGAACCAAGCGAATGTTGCGTTGCCCCAAACCTCCTCTCTCAGCGAGAAGCGAACACCTGCTGCGCTCGCTAGACTGAACCCCCCCTCAACTTGCCCGGCGCAACACCAGAAGCAATGGTGCAGCAAAATACGGCGGATCCAGCCAATCAGTCACTGGTCCCTTCTGCCCGAACACTCCCTTTTGATTTCGGCGAGACGAAGGCCAGAGTCTAGTAAATATTTCCCATGAAACCGATCAAAGCGCAGAAGACCAGTGCAGGCGAGTTGAAGTGGTTATTCGATGTTACGGACTCGCGTCAACCGAGCAGCGAACCGGGCTTCATCTGGGTGCGCGAAGGCATAGTGAACTCCGCGCCGACTATATCTTATCCGGAGCGCCATCCGTATTGTGAGCTTAGCATTAGCCTGAAAGGGGAGGGCACTACGTTCGTCGGGGACGAAGAAGGTTCCCGGATCCCGGGCGATGTTTTGCTGCTGGGACCGGGGATCCCTCATTGGTGGCGTGGCAAGACTTTTCCCCGCCGATCGATCTTCGTCTATTTTTTCCCCATCGTGCTGATCGATATCAGGTCGATAAGCGACGGCGTGCGCCTCCTGCGGCGTTTCACCGCAAAGCAGACCTTGCGTGACCGGCTTGTGAGACTACCCAGCAAGATGAGAGCGCAATTTACGATGAGGTTCGAGGAAATGCTTGCTGAATATAACCAGCAGCGACTCTGCCGCGATATGCGATTGGGTTCGCAGTTGCTCGCATTGCTGGTGGACCTTCTGCGTTGGGAGGAATCACAAGGGATCAATATCGGCACCGAGCCGATTGATGTGAATTGGGAGCCCATCTTCAAGGCGCTTGAGTATCTCCGCGAGCACCATGCGCAGTCGGTGTATGCCAAGGATGTTGCCCAGGCCGCCGGCATAAGCGAGTCCCGGCTCAAAATACTCTTCCGCAACGCGCTGAACCTGTCCTGGGTGAAGTACCTGCAGGGCTATCGCATCCACCGCGCAGCCGCACTCCTCGGTGAAGGCCGGCTCAACGTGACCGAGGCCGCCCTGGAAGTCGGGTTCGATAGCCTCAGCCACTTCAATGAAACATTTCACTCGTTCATGGGCGAGTCGCCGAAGAATTTCGTTCATGGGCGAGTCGCCGAGAATTTCAGCGCGGCTAACGATCTGGCGCAATAAGCATCCCGAGAGGCTTAAGGGGCTTCAAAGGTTCTGTGATGCCGGGGCCAGGAGAACGATGTCAGTGAATAGAGTTCGAGGGAAAACGGCGTAATTCTCGCGAATACCGGAGGCAACGCGGTCAGCCCTTGTGCTATAACATGGGTCAACATGGTAGCAATCTCACTGCTCGCAACCGGCTCGAAGCCGAAAAATTACAACCTAAGGTGGCGCGATGAAGGGTGAGCTGAGAAATAAACCGCATCCCCCCCGAGCCCCGGGTGATACGATGCTCGCTCCGGAATCCCGTTGCCTATCGGTAATGGACATCGCGCGCGCGTTGCGGCTGTCGAATCCAAAGCTTTCGCGCTTCGATCCCATGTCGCGCATCATCGCCTTCAACGATTTCGACGACGGCTTCTGCGGCTGGACGCAGCTCGTGGGCAACTACGAACACACGCTCGATTCGATGCTGCCGGGCTACGCCCAGCACACCCAGCCGCAGCTTTCCAATCTCGCGAACTGGGATTCCGGCACGCACGGATCTTTCGACGGCAACTACGCGCTGAAGCTCCAGACGCGGCCCAAAAAGGGCGCGCAGAACGTGGCGATAAAGCGCCTCACCTTCCGCGAGCCTGGCCCCATCCGCCTCGAATTCTATTTCACCTTCAAGCCCGAGGCGACCGAGCTGCGCCTGTCGGAGACCGACGTGCGCGCCGTGGGCTTTCTCTACGATCTG
>Ga0209443_1001572_pt1 | contig 14152 bp, 11 predicted proteins | sample LauGreBMM110DCMD_2_FD_187571 | JGI IMG/M metagenome (GOLD analysis project Ga0209443, IMG submission 187571) | Freshwater lake microbial communities from Lake Michigan, USA - Su13.BD.MM110.DCMD (SPAdes) (version 2) | ecosystem: Environmental > Aquatic > Freshwater > Lake | place: Lake Michigan... | reverse complement strand
GGGAGGGAAAACGATGAACGACCGGAAAACCGACCCGCGCGACCGATTCACCTCGCTCATCGGGGCGCTGCTCTCCGCTTGGCTCTTCCTCGGCATGACGCCGACGGCCCGCGCAGCGGATGCCGATGCGGCCTTCGAGTCCGCCAACCGCCTGCTCGCGCTCGGCAAGGCCGTCGAGGCGTCCAAGGCCTACGAACAGATCGGCGCCGCCGGACGCACCTCGCCCGCACTCGAACGGAACTGGGCGCAGGCCTGCTACCAGAGCGGACGCCCCGGTCCGGCCCTCGCGCACCTGCGCCGCGCCACCCGCCTTGATCCTCGCGATGCCGACGTCCGCGCCGACCTTGCCGTCCTGCGCACCAAGATCGGCAACGGCTTGGGGTCCTCGGACGATGCCGATGCCGCGCTCCGCGTGCTGAAGCTCGACGAATGGGCCTGGCTCGCGCTCGGCGCCGTCTGGATCTGGTTCGTCATGCTCGGCGCCGGCCGCGTGAGTCCGGTCGCCCACGCGGCGTTGCGCGGGTTCACGACGGGTTCCGGAGCGGTCGCCATCGTGTTGTCCGCGCTCCTTTTCGCCGCCGTGAAGCAACGGGCGGGCGAACCGGACGCCGTCGTGCTCGCCCCGGACACGCCGGTCCGCCAGAGCCCGCTCGACGAGGCAAGAGCGACCTTCGCCGTGCCCGCCGCCGCCGAGCTGCGCGTCCGCGACACGAAGGGCGGATGGCTGATGGTCGAAGAGACCACCACCCAACGTTTCGGTTGGTTGAAGCAATCCGAGGTCCTGCGGATCGGCTTCTGACCGCGGCCATCGCCGAGCCGGCGACGCCCGGAAGCATTTCGCGAAAAAACCGTTGCCGTGCCTCGGCGACGGAGGCTTGCTCAACTCCACCATGCGTTCCCCCGTCCTCCGGCTCCTCTTGCTCTGCGGGCTCGTCGCATCGGCTTGGATCGCGGCCGGTTGCCGGACCCCGGCCGCGGGCGCCGGGACCCGGGGCGTCACGCTCACCGAGACCAACGACGTCGTGCGGGTCGAGCTCGACGGAAAGCTGTTCACCGAATACCGGTTCCGCGACGTCTCGCGTCCGTTCCTCTACCCGATCCTGGGGCCGAACGGCGAGCACATGACCCGCCGTTGGCCGCAGGAGACCGTTCCCGGCGAGGAGCAGGACCATCCGCACCATCACGCCCTCTGGTGGTCCCATGGCGATGTGAACGGCGTGGATTTCTGGAGCGAGCAGAAGGATGCCGGCCGCACCGTCCACCAGTCCTTCGCCAAGATCGCTTCCGGCCAGGACTCCGGCGTGCTCACCAGCCGCAACCGCTGGATCGCCAAGGACGGCAAGACCATCGCGTCGGATGAGCGCACGATGACCTTCCACCGTCCGCGCGGCGGCGAACGCATCATGGATTTCTCGGTCACCGTCTTCGCCACAGACGGCGAACTGACGTTCGGCGACACCAAGGAAGGCACCATGGCCATCCGCCTCGCCGAAACGATGCGACTCGCCCAGCCCGCCAAGAAGGCCGGCGAAGGCCGCATCCTCAACTCGGAAGGCGTCCGCGACGGCGAGACCTGGGGCAAGCACGCGGCGTGGTGCGACTACTCCGGTCCGGTCGGCGGACGGACCGTCGGTGTCGCCCTCTTCGACCATCCGTCGAACCCGCGATATCCGACCACGTGGCACGTCCGCGATTACGGCTTGTTCGCCGCGAACCCTTTCGGGTTGCACGATTTCGAGAAGAAACCGAAAGGCGCCGGCGACCTCAAGGTCCCGGCCGGCGGACGGGTCACGTTCCGCTACCGGTTCGTTTTCCACGACGGCGACGCCGCCGCGGCCGATGTGGCCGGACGCCACGCCGAGTATCTGAAGACCGTGAGATGACCGAGCGACCGGCACCGACCGGTCCGAGCCACACCACCTGAATCGTATGAAGACCAACCGCCGATCGTTCCTCAAGTCGTCCGCGCTCGCCGCGACCGCCATCGCCCTGCCCGCCGCATCGTGGGCACGGGCCGCCGGCGCCAACGGCGACATCCGCGTCGCCGTCATCGGCTTCAATGGCCGCGGCAAGGACCACATCGAGGGCTTCCGCAAACTCAAGGGCGTCCGTCTCGTCGCCCTGTGCGATGTCGACAAGAAGGTGCTCGCCGCGCAGGCGCAGAAGCTGAAGGACGAGGGCAACGAGGTGCAGACCTTCACCGACGTCCGCAAGCTGCTCGCGAGCGGCGAGATCGACGCGGTCTCCATCGCCACGCCGAACCATTGGCACGCGCTCATGGCCATCTGGGCCTGCCAGCAGGGCAAAGACGTCTACGTCGAGAAACCCGTCTCGCACAACGTGTGGGAAGGCCGCCAGATCGTCCGCGCCGCGCGGCGCCACAACCGGATCGTGCAGACCGGCACCCAGAGCCGTTCGAACCCCGGGCTCCAGGAGGCCATCGCTTGGCTGCATAGCGGCGGTCTCGGCGAGGTGAAGCTCGCCCGCGGATTGTGTTACAAGCCGCGCCAGAGCATCGGCCGGGCCGCCGGCCCGCAGACCATCCCCGATTCGATCGACTACGACCTCTGGTGCGGTCCGGCGGCGAAGACCGAGATGCTCCGCAAGAACCTCCACTACGATTGGCACTGGGTGTTCGAGACCGGCAACGGCGACGTCGGCAACCAGGGCATCCACCAGATGGACATCGCCCGCTGGGCGCTCCGGCAGAACGCGCTCAGCCCGCGGATCATCAGCGTCGGCGGCCGGCTCGGCTACCGCGACGACGGCAACACACCGAACACCCAGTTCGTGCTCCACGATTATCCGGAGGCGCCGATGATCTTCGAGGTGCGCGGCCTGCCCCGCGGCAAAGAGTTCCAATCCGCGGCGCTCTGGTCGAAGAACATGCCCGACTACAAAGGTGCCAGCATCGGAGTGGTCGTCGAGTGCACCGGCGGCTCGATGGTCATCCCCAGCTATGACAGCGCGACCGCCTACGATGAGAAGGGCAACCTGATGCGCCAGTTCAAGGGCGGCGGCGACCACTACGCCAACTTCATCAAGGCCGTCCGCAGCCGCAACCGCGGCGAGCTCAACGCCGACATCGAGCAAGGCCACCTCAGCAGCGCGCTCTGCCATACCGGCAACATCAGCCACCGCCTCGGCCAGACCGACGACGTCGACGACATCCGCGACCACCTCGCCTTCAGCCCCGCCGCCAAGGAGACCTTCGACCGCATGGTCGGGCATCTTGCCGCGAACGGCGTCGATCTCGACCGCTCGCCGCTCACCCTCGGCGCCATGCTCGACATGGATCCGACGACCGAGCGCTTCATCGGGAACGACCGCGCGGACGCTCTCCTGCGCCGCGAATACCGTTACCCGTTCGTCGTGCCCGAGAAGGTGTGACACCGACGCTGCGCGGAGGCCGGCCGCCGCGACCCCGGTCCGGCAGGAGCGCGCGCACGCCGCCCGCGCGGACCGCAGACGGTAAGATCGGCGTGCCGCTTACCCGGAACCATCCAGTTGGAGCCGGGTGGAACGGGCCACCGGCCCGTTCTCGGCGGCAACTTGCCGCCGAGTTCCGGCATCGGCATCGCGCGCACCAAAGGGTGCATCCCCGTCGCACCCCGAGCGGCGGGCGAGTCGCCCGCCACAACGGGCCGGTGGCCCGTTCCACCCAAACCTCGATCGCATCGTTCCGGCTTACACGTGCCGGGTCGGCGGCGCGGCCCGACTGCCGACCCGAGGAAGGATCTTCGCCGCACCCTCCGAGGGGCGCGGGAGAAGATCGCCAAAGCGCGCGGGACGAGTCGCTCCCCGTGCGCCAGCCCTCCCCACCGCAGGCCATCACGGCTTGGCCTCGGCTCGGCCACGCCCTCGTCCTGCTCTTCGCCCTGTTGTCCGAGGGCACCGCGCAGGCCCACCCGTTCTTGCAGGACTCGTGGTGGGTCGTCGTCGAGACCAACCGCCTCGTGATGCGCGTGAGCGCCACGCTCCGCGAGGTCGCCGTGGTCCAGAAGGTCCCGGTCCCCACGAACGGTCTCACCGATCTGGCCGCGATCCAGACGGCGCTGACCCACCACGGCAGCTACCTGCTCAAGGCGCTGAAACTGGAAGCCGACGGTGCGCCTCTCTCCGGCGAGGTCCTCGATTGGCAGCTCGTCGGCGATGCCGGCGCGACGGAGCCCGCGGATTCGCCGCTCTACCTGGAGCGGACCCACGCCGCATTCGACCTCGAGTTCCGTTTCGGCGCGGCCGGACCTCCGCGTGAGATCACCTTCGGGCACGCCACGCTCAAGGAACATCGCTACGCGCCGGGCGTGCCGTGGGACGTCACCTACGCGCTCACCGTGAAGGACGCCGGCCTCAAGGACATCGCGGCCGGGATCGTCCGGATCGACCTTCCCTTCACGCTCGCGCTGAAGATGCCGACGAACGCGCCCTCGGCATCGGCGCCGACGCCGGCCTCGTCCGCGATGGCATCGACCACCGGACCGCCCGGCCTGCCGGTCCCGGCGACGGAACCCACCCGATCCGACGTGATGGCCGGATTCAAGGCCGCGGATCCATCGGCCTCGTCGTCCAGCTACCTGCGCCTCGGCATCCACCACATCCTCACCGGATACGACCACTTGTTGTTCCTCGCGGCGCTCGCGTTGGCAGCGGTGCGTCTGGCAGATTTCTTCAGGCTCATCGTCACCTTCACCGTCGCGCATTCGTTGACGGTGACGCTGTCCGCCTTGGGCTACGTCCGTCTGCCGCCTTGGTTCGTGGAGCCGTTCATCGCGGCGAGCATCGTGTTCGTCGCGGTGGAGAACCTGGTGTCGCCCCGACGTGCCGGAGCGCGATCGCGGTTGGCGCTGGCGTTTGGTTTCGGGCTGGTGCACGGGCTCGGGTTCGCCGGCGGCCTGGTGGATGCGATCGGCGGCACCGGCGGCGCGTCCCTCGCGGTGGCCATCCTCGCCTTCTGCCTCGGCGTGGAGCTGGGCCACCTGATGGTCGGCCTGCCCTTTTGGTGCGCCATCCGGGCGAACCGCGCCGAATTCGGCGAACGACCGGCCGCCCGCGTCCACCGCGCCGGATCGGTCGCGATCGCCGCGGGCGGGATCTACTTCCTCGTGGCCGCGCTCAGGCAATACCTCTGATCCAACGCGCTCGAAGCGCCGTCCCACGGCTCAGGCCGGTTCCTGCTGCGAGATGCAGTGGAAGGATCCGAGACCCCAGATCAGCTCGGTCGAATCGACCCCGACGACGCGTCGGTCCGGGAACTCGCGCTGCAGGATCTCGAGCGCCGCCGCGTCCCTCGCATCGCGGTACGTCGGCACGAGCACGATGCCGTTCGCGATGTAGAAGTTGGCGTAGCTCGCCGGCAGACGCTGGCCTTCGTGCTCCATGCGGCCCGGCATCGGCAACGGCACCACCCGCAACGGTTGCCCGTCCTGGTCCCGCATCGTCCGCAGCCGCTCGAGGTTCTCCTTCAACGGCGCGTGGTTCTCGTCCTGCGGATCCTCCTCGACCACCGTGACCACCGTCGTCGGGTCCACGAAACGCGTGAGGTCGTCGACATGACCGTCGGTGTCGTCGCCGACGATGCCGTCGCCGAGCCAGAGGATGTTCGTCACCCCGAGGTGGTCCCGAAGAGACTGCTCGATCTGGGTCTTGGTCAGATGCGGGTTCCGGTTCGGGTTGAGCAGGCAGGCCTCGGTGGTGAGGAGCGTGCCGCGGCCGTTCACTTCCAGCGATCCGCCTTCCATCACGATGCCCGGAGAGAACAGCGGCAGCCCGCGCAGCTGCGCGACGTGCTGCGGCACCGCGTCGTCGAGGTCGAACGGCGGATACTTCCCGCCCCAAGCGTTGTAGCCCCAGTCGATGACCGCCCGTTCCCGCCGTCCGGCCTGCTCGCGCACGACGAAGATCGGACCATGGTCTCGGCACCACGGCTCGTAGCTGGGGAAGTGGTGGAAGCGGACGCGCGCCAGCGGCACGCCCAGTCCGGTCAACAGCCCGCGCACCCATGACTCCATCTCGGCGTGCCAGACGTTGATATGGACGTCCTCGACGGTGACGAGGTGCTTGATCAGCTCGGCGTAGACCGGCGGGACCGTGTCGTATCTGCCCGGGAAGCTGATGCCTTCCGGGCGGGGCCAGCTGAACCAGGTGCCGGCGTGCGGCTCCCATTCGGCGGGCATGCGATAACCGAGCGAGGCGGGGGTGGCGTTGTTCATGCGACTGCCAGCGGAGTGAAGCGGAACCCGAGCGGGAATCAACGGGCGAGTGCGATCACGGGATCGTTGCTTGCCTCCGGACCGCGGATCGCCGCCAATCCGCGGCTTCCGATGAGACCTTATTCGGCAGTCATCTTCGACATGGACGGCGTCATCGTGGACAGCGAGCCGCGCCACGAGCAGGCGTTCCTCGACGTCTTCCGCGATCTCGGCCGCGGCGACACCCACGGGATCCACTTCCCCGACTACTACGGCCGGTCGGACCAGGCGGTGTGGATCGATTTCGTGGCGCGCCACCAGCCGGAACAGACCCTCGAAGAACTGACCCTCCGGAAGAAGGACCGCTTCCTTCAGTTGATCCGCGAGGCCCGGCCGATCTTCCCGGGGATCCCCGAGCTGGTGGCGAAGCTCGCGACCTCCACCCGCCTCGCCGTCGCCTCGGGATCGTCCCATGAGGTCATCGAGGTGGTGCTCGGGATGCGCGGCCTGAAGGCCCATTTCCCGGTGGTGGTGAGCTCGCAGGACGTTCTGCGCGGCAAGCCGGCGCCGGATGTCTTTCTCCGCGCCGCGGAACGGCTCGGGGTCGCGCCGGAAGGATGCGTGGTGATCGAGGATGCCGCCGCCGGCGTCGCCGCGGCCCGGGCGGCCGGGATGCGCGTCATCGGCATCACCAACTCGCTCCCGGCCGAGAAGCTGGCCGACGCCCACGCGGTGGTCTCCGGCTACGCCGAGATCGAGCGCCTGCTCCTCTAGCCCCCAAGGATCGCCCGGGCACAACTCCGTTTCTTGCCGGGAGGTGGCGTCGACTTTGCAAGCAGGAGGCTTGCCGGCCATCAGCCGGGGGTGAGCGACAGCGACACCCCCGGTGACAAGCGAGGGGACAAGCACCCTGCAAGGGGTGCCAGACCACGACCCGGTCGACGGATCTGCGACCCCTGCCGGGGGCGTGCCGCTGGCCCACGGTATCCGGGGGTGTCGTCGCTGCGCTCCTCAACCCCCGGCTAATGGCTGACATCGCTCCGCGATGTTCTTGGCGAATCGATAGGCTGCAGGAAACTGAGCCGCGCCAGGACCGCCCTCCGGACCAGATCGTCCTCGGCCTATCCAAGTCCGATACCGATGTGCATCGTCGAAACGACGCCAGCGCACGTCTTGAAGATCACCGCGATATGAAGATCACCTACTACCTCGAAGTCGTCTCGTCCTGGTGCCATTGGGCCGACCCCATGTGGGCCGCGCTCCGCGAACGCTACGCCGACCGGGTCGAGTTCCGTTGGAAGCCCGCGCTCATGGATGCCTCCGGACTGCCGACCTCCGTGGAGCAGATCGAATGGTTCTACCGCCGCAGCGGGCTCATGGTGCGGTCGCTGTACAGGCTCGACGCCGGATGGTTCGAGCCGGGGCTCGCGGAATACCTCGCCCCGAATCTCGTCGCCGAGGCCGCCAAGGATTTCGGCGTGGAGGACGACCGGGCGCGCCTCGCCATCACCCATGCCGCGCTGCGCGAAGGCCGGAAGGTCGGCCGCTGGGAGGTCTCCGCCGAAGTCGCGGCGCTCGCCACCAGCCTCGATGCCGCCGCGCTGCTCGCCCGGGCCCGGTCCCCGGAGGTGGAAGCGCGGGCGCGGGCGACGACGGCGGAGTTCCACGCGCTCCAGGTCTCGCAGCGGCCGACGTTCGTCATCGAGAGCGCCATCGGCGACAAAGCCGTGTTCTCCGGACTCGCCGTGGCCGAGCCGCTGATCGCGACCATCGAGGCGATGTCCCGCGATGAAGCCGGCTACGCCGCGCACAAGGCGCATTTCGGCGGACCGCCCGCCTGATTCACGGCAGCAACGCCCCGGGCGGCGACGGACGCGGACGCAGTGCGCCTGAGTAGTCGCGGAGCACCATGTTGTCGGTCGCGCCCGGCGGGATCGCCGGCCGGACCGGTGCGTCGTCCCACGAGAAGTCCTGCGCCGCCGGCGTGGTCAGCGTCGAGACCCAACCGGCCGGCACCGGCCGGAAATCGCCGTTCTCTGGATCCACCAACCGCGGCTCCGGACCGTTCACCACGTTCTCGGCGCGGAGCTTCGCCTCGGTGCAGTCCCCGTCCTGGCATCCGTCGCCGTCGCTCTCGATCCCCAGCAGCATGTCGGCAGGACCGTTGAAAAGGACGTTGCCACGGATCACCAGATGGTCGTCGGTCCGGCCCGGGTCCGGGGCATTGCTGCCGGCGGGCGGACGGACCGGTCCCGCGATCTGGAAGTGTTGGAAGGCGCTCCGGAAACCGGGCGGATTGTAGATGAGGTTCCCGATGAACTGCACGTTCCGGTTCGGGATGAACCCCTCCTCCTCGCCGGTCGATCCCCAGCCGCCGAGATCGAGGTACGGCTGGCAATCAGCCGCCGCGCCGCCGTCGCAACCCCGGCGTCCGTGCACGAACTCGACGAGATGGCTGCGCGAGCCGACCCGGTAGAGCGTGTTGTGCGCCATCAGGATATTGTAGCCCCCGTTCACCCCCAGACCCGCGCCTTCGCAGTCGTGGATGACGTTGTTGATCACCTGGATCCCATAGGCCTCGTAGTGCAGCCACGGCGACACCATGAACTGGAAGCCCGTCCCCTGCCCCGCCGTGAATCCGCCCGTGCCGCAGCCAAAGATCTCGTTGCCCTCGACCACCCAGTAGGCACTTCCGCCCTTGATGTAGGCGCCCCAATCGGTCGAGTTGTGGATCTTGCAGCGGACGATGTGGCCGTGCTGGCTGGCGACGATGTCCACGCAGTTGTCGCCCGCGTCGGCGATATCGCAGTCCTCGATGTACACGTGCCGGCACTGGTTGGCCTTCACCGTCTCGTCCTGCCCTTCGCTGCGCCGCGACCGGATCCGCATCCGCCGGGCGAGCACATGGTCGCAGCCTTCCCAATGGAGACCGTCGCCGCCGTCGACCTGGATCGCGAAGTCCTGGACGTACACGTGCGAGCAATGCAGGAACTGCAAACTGCCCGCGTCGCCTTCCGGTGTCGGTCGGAACACCACCGTGCCCGGGCCGTCGGCCGGCTCGATCAGCACCGGGAACTCCTGCGTCCCCCGGCGGTCCTCGAGATAGGCGCCGCGATGGGTGCCCGCGACCAACCGGATGCGCGTGGCCCGACGTTGGTCGCCTTCCGGAAGGGACCGCCAGGCCGCTTCGAGCGTCCGGAACGCCCGGTCGCGCGTCGCGCCATCGCGGTCGTCATCGCCGGCCACCGCATCGACGAACAGGTCGGTCCAGACCGGTTCACCGATGTCGTAGGCACGCCCCTTCGTCGACGGCGACACCGCCGACTGCTCGCGCAGCCGATAGAACCTCGCACCCACGGAGGCCCGCAGATCGGTCGTGATGACCCGCGATCCATCCACGACGGACGACGCCTCCGCACCAACGAACGGCGTCCATGGTCCGCGGCCCGGATCCGTGCTGGTTTCGAGCACGAGGCCCGCCACCGTATCGGTCCACGACAAGCGGACCCGGCCGTCCGCCCCGAGCGACGGCACAAGTTCCGCGCCGACCAGAGGACACGGGAAAGCGATGACGGCGAGGACCCAACCGACACCCGGCGCGAAGCGATGCATGAGGATATTCCGAGACGAAGCATCGGAATCTTTCATCCGAATAGCACCGGAACGGGAGAACTGGGTCGGGCGGACCGCTTAGCCGGAACCATGCAGATGGATCCGGGTGGAACGGCCAACTTGACCGTGCTCGGCGCCAATTTGCCGCCGAGTTTCGGCTCCGGTAGGGCTCCCACCAGAGGGTCCATTCCCGGCGCACTCGGAGCGACGGGCGATCCGCCCGTCACAAAGTGCGGTTGGCCTGTACCACCCGGACCTCTACTTCATCGTTCCGGTTTATGGGACAAGACGTCGAGAGACGCTCCCCCAATGGGATCCCCGGTCCTTGTCGCCTTTGCCACCGCGCACCACCCCCTGACCTCGTTCGAAATCCAGGTCCTTGACCCGGAGGCGCAAGCCCTCCAAAAGACGCAGCCCCGTCCCGTAGAGCAGCCGCGCGATGAGTCCCGGGGTGCCTTGCACCTCCGCCAACAACACCTGCACCTCCGCCCGGCTCAGGACCTCGGGCAGCCGTTGGCCGCGCTTGGCCGGTTCGGATCCATCGAGCCAGCCCAGCTCCCCGCCGATCGCCTCTTTGTAGAGGAACACCAAAGCATTGAGGGCCTGGTTCTGAGTGGCCGCCGCCACCCGCCGCTGGACTGCCAGGTGGGTCAGGAAGCCTTTCACTTCATCTGCGCCCATCTCTTTCGGATGGCGCTTGAAGCTCCAGACGATGGACCACCGGATCCCATCCCCGTAGGACTGCTCTGTCCGCGCCGCCATCTGTTTGGACCGCAGCACCTCCCGGCATTGGTCCAGGAACCGCAGCTTGGAATCGGGAAGGAAGCGCACCACCGGACGGCCCTGCCACGAGGCCGCGAGGAACCACTCATGATAGGCCAAACCATCCCTTGCCAAATGCGAGAGAACAAGCCCAAATCCAGATCAGATGCACTATGATAGGCCTAACCGTGACGTGCCAGGCCAAACCCGGCTTTGGTCGAATATGTGTTAGGCCACAAAGCGCCCCCTATGCCCGACATCCACTTTCAATGCGCGAAATGCAATCAGTCAATTGACGCGCCAGACGAGCTGGCCAACCAACTCATTGAGTGCCCCACTTGCAATGAGACGATTGAAGTTCCGCCTCATAAAGTGCCAGGATTGCCGCCACCCATCATGGGCGACCTCTCACAGTTCCTCGGAGACGATCAAGACCCAGCCGTTGTTCTGAACCTAGTCCGTCGAGTGCAAGAGCTTCTCACGAAAGCCGAGTCCATCCAGTATATCGGCGTCCAGAAGAAGCCCATCGTCACGCTGTCGCCTGACGCTGTCGTGCTCACCAACCACCGGTTCATGGTTGTGCGCCCCAAGTTGATGGGGATGACGTTCGAGGATCATATGTGGCGTGAGGTTGCAGACGTTCACATGAGCGAGCAGTTGCTTGGTGCTACGATCACTTGCACGACGATTTCTGGATGCAGGAGCATGATTGACAGCATCCCCAAGAAGCAGGCACGCCGGATTTACTCCTACGCGCAGGAGGTCGAGGAGCGTGCCAACCTCGCGCGGCGAGACATGGAGTTGGAGCGGCTTCGCGCATCCGCTGGCGGGGTTGTCGTCCACGCTCCTGCGACCGCGCCACCGCCGTTGCCACAGTCACCACCACAGCAGGACGACCCAGTTGCCGTGCTCTCCAAGCTCAAAAAGATGCTGGAGGGTGGCCTCATCGAGCAGGCCGAGTTCGACGCGAAGAAGGCAGAGATACTATCGAGGATGTGACCATGTGGCCTAACCATGCGCTGCAGCGAACCCGGCCATCGCGTCCCGGTTGCAATCGAACACCCTCGTGGGCCGGGTCGCTGAGCTTGGGTCGTTATGTGGAAGAAAGTGAATGAAGTGGATCAAGCGACACTTTGCACGATACCGTGAACGCGCTCCGTGGGATTTCTGTTGGAGGATAGCCATCGAAGGCACAATAGTAGGATTTGCGTCATGCTGTCTGATGACGTTACTCGGCATACCTGGCCGTGAGATGGATCTGAGTTTTGAGGTCCTCCTGATCGCGGGAGTGGTCGTAGCCCCAGTTCTGGAGACGCTCTTATTGCAGGCTCTACCGGTCTGGATTGCGCGTCTGTGCAAGTCAGGATCCTCGGGACAGGTCATCGTTTCAGTTGTCCCCTTCACCATTAGCCACGCCATCGAGGGTATCGGAACGGGGATCGCCGCAGGTTTGCTTGGAGGATTCTATTTCGCATTCACTTACGTCCACTGGCGCGAACGCAGCAGATGGCAAGCCTTTTGGGTCACTGCGGTGTCGCATGCGATCTATAACGCCATTGCGATTTCTCTTATGTTTGCTCTTGGGGATATATAAAAAAACATAACAAACCGGAGGCAGTGAACCCCGTGATCGCGCTCCGGTTGCAGTCGGAAGATCACTGGCGCGGGGTCACCGATCTGGAGCGTCAGGCCACACAACGCGTCATGCCAAAGTCAGGCATCAAATAATTTCAGACACGCCCAGAACAGGGCCGGAGTTGAAGAAGGCGGGCCGTCTGCGGCCCCAAGAACCAAGTGCAGATCCCGGGGATGCCACCCTCCGGCAGAGCCCCGATGGTCGAACAGGTTGGCTTCGCCGCCACGTTCGCCTACTCATCGCGCATGACCATCATCACCGATCCGCGCTGCACCGGTTACCGCGGCGTGGGCCATCCGGAGAAGCCGGCCCGCGTCAGCCGCACCGCGGGGCTGCTCCGCTTGCAGAAGAGCCTCGCGCTCCGATGGGCCGAGCCGGCGCCCGTCACGGATGCGCAGCTGCTGCGTGCCCATTCCCGGTCGCATCTCGACCGCCTCGCGACGCCGCAGGATTTCGACGGGGACACCCTGTATTTCCCCGACATCGGCGACCACGCGCGGCGCGGCGTCGGCGGCGCTTTGAAGGCGTTGGAGCTCGCCCGCGCCGGCGAACCGTCGTTCAGCCTGCTGCGCCCGCCGGGCCACCACGCGACGCGCGAACACCCGATGGGCTTCTGCTATCTCGGCTCCATGGCGGTCGCGGCACTGGAGGCGAAGGCGCAGGGCCTGCGCGTCGCCGTGTTCGATTTCGACGTCCACCACGGCAATGGCACCGAAGACATCCTCCGGGGCGCGGACGGCGTGGCCTTCGCTTCTGTGCACCAATCGCCCTGCTATCCCGGCACGGGCACGGTCGATGTCGAGCCGAACTGCTTCAACTTCCCCGTGCCGCCCGGGACCTCGCGCGAAGCGTGGCGCGAGATCTTCAGCCGCGCGTTGGCGCGCTTGGTGGCCACGGGACCGCAGGTGCTCGGCGTCTCGGCCGGCTTCGATGCCTATGTGAAGGACCCGCTGGCGAACGGTACGCTGGAGCGCGAGGATTTCTTCTGGCTCGGTCAACAGATACGGGCGCTCGGGGTGCCGACTTTCAGCATCCTGGAGGGCGGTTACTCGCTCGACCTGCCCGACCTGGTGCTGAACTACCTGCTCGGGCTCGTCGGATGAAGTGTCGGCAAGAGTTTGTGGGCGACACCGCGGAACCGGACGAGCCGTAGGCCGGACGAGCTGGACGAGCCGGACGAGCTGGGACCCGACATGATGCCCGCCGCGGACGGGGCTCCCCTACCCTTCGGACCCATGCGGTCCGACCGGCCCGATGGGGGCCGCGAACGACATTCCGCCGCGCCGGTCCGGCCCTGCTAGTTCCCACGATCCGCGGTCCCCAAACGGACGACCGGAGAGGCTGGATCCCGCGGAGAGCATCGGTCGGATCAAGACGCATCAACGGATTCGGATTCGTTGATTTGTATCTTGTCGGCACCTCGGCTGCGGCATACACCTTGGCTGTGATCTCGAACATCCACGATCTCCACGTGGCCGCCAAAGCTGCCGGCAAGCCCGCCGTTTCCATCGAGTTCTTTCCGCCGAAGACCGATGAGGGCGACCGGAACCTGTTCGAGAAGACCCTTCCTGCCCTGATGACGATACGGCCGTCGTACTGCTCGGTCACGTACGGCGCCGGCGGGAGCACCCGGGACAAGACGCTCACCATCGTGGAACGGATCCAGAAGGAGTTCCACCTCACCGCGATGATGCATCTCACCTGCGTCAACGCCACCCAGGCCGAGCTCGCGTCGGTCATCGCCGATGCCCGGTCCCGCGGTGTGAAGAACATCCTCGCCCTCCGCGGCGATCCTCCCGCGGGCAGCAGCGAGTGGACGGCCACCGAAGGCGGGTTCCGCTACTCGCGCGAGCTCGTCGCGTATCTCCAGCAGATCGGCGGGTTCGATATCGGGACCGCCGGTTTCCCTGAAGGCCATATCGCCCAGGCCGGTGGTCGCGAGGCCGACTGGGGA
>Ga0209443_1001571_pt1 | contig 14152 bp, 11 predicted proteins | sample LauGreBMM110DCMD_2_FD_187571 | JGI IMG/M metagenome (GOLD analysis project Ga0209443, IMG submission 187571) | Freshwater lake microbial communities from Lake Michigan, USA - Su13.BD.MM110.DCMD (SPAdes) (version 2) | ecosystem: Environmental > Aquatic > Freshwater > Lake | place: Lake Michigan... | reverse complement strand
TGGCTTAATTTATTAACATGTGGTATAACTTTTGCTTTATTAACAGGTGGTATAACTTTTGCTTTATTAACAGGTGGTATAACTTTTGCTTTATTAACAGGTGGTATAACTTTTGCTTTATTAACAGGTGGTATAACTTTTGTTTTATAATAATGCCTTATTAATAGTACAGTATCGTCGAGAATGCTTGCGTAATCGCGATGTTGTTTCTGCTCTTTATATAGTTTAGTATTGTATCCGAAGGTATCATCTTCGAGAATAGTGTATAATTGTCTGCAGAAATGATGATAATCGTTGTGTAACATATATTGGTTTGAAGTGTAAGCTAATTCCAGTGCTTTTTTAATAATTTTATTTTGAGCGAAGCGCCTAGAACGCCTTGAAATATCGTACCTGGAACATATGAAGAGTTTACAGACACAAAGTCGTAATTTTTTACTATAATGTCTATATTGACATACAACATTGCATCGTAATCCAGAAAAAATCCCCCGTTGATATACAAATAATAATACCTGAACAAGTCCGCTTTATGTGCACCCTTTACAAAAGAATTGTATTTTTGTACTATGTCTGGAAAGTCGGTTAGCGGATTATTAATAAAAAATTGGATAACATCCGCATCGCTATAAAATTCATATTTCCATTCGGGAGATAGCATATCTTTAATCATCTCTGCGACATATTCTGTATGGCTATGATTTGTTTGGAACAATATTTTGGAGATGGTAGTCATATATTATTGGATTATATTATTTTGTTTGGCGCGCGTATCCAGGTAAAAAATATACATTATTTGTAGTTGTATGCTGTTTTATTTTTTGCACAACATACCTATATTATAAACTGTATATGCCATAGATTTTTAATATCGCGTATGTATATATAATGAAATGGGAAAAGGACGAAGAGTTGCAGTTTGTTAAAGGTGTTGCAAACGGTAAAACATTTGACGAACTTGCTATTATACATAACAGAACATCATCTGCATTAGAATTAAGACTAAAGAAAATAATATATGATAACGTGTCAAAAGGCAGAGGTGTTAGCAAGTTGGCGAAAGGGCTTAATTTAGATAAAAATAAAGTCATTCAATATTATTATTCATATGCAGAATTCAGGGAAAAAAACGGGAAGGATGTTGTTCATGCAGACATTGATAATAAATCAAACAATAATTCAGATAATAAATTAGACAAAAAGCATGATAATAAATCAGATAATAAATCAGATAATAAATCAGATAATAAATCAGATAATAAATCAGATAATAAATCGGTACATAGAGAGATTAATCACAAAGTGTTAAAAAAATCGACAGAACATAAAGTACATAAGATTGAAAGCAAAATGAACATATTGGAGAAACAGAACAAATTATTGGAAATTGTGATAAAAAATAACAGAATGAGGAAATATATCAACCAGCTGAATAAAGATGGCAGATTGGATAGTGCTACGAAAAAAATAATTAAGAGGATTGTTAGGTAAAAATATTGATTTTATTTTTATTGACAAAAATTTATCTCATATATACTCATAAACATGGCTTGTAAATTAATGGACAATAACGCAGGAAGTATTAAATTGATAATGGGATGTATGTATTCTGGTAAAACATCTGAATTATTGAAGGATAAAGACCGATGGGAAAGTATAGGTATTAATACGTTAATTATTAATTTTGCCGGAGATAATCGGTATGGAGATGATTCTTTTGTATACAGTCATACTAATAAAAAAGCAGAGTGTATTAAAGTTAATAAGCTTGAAGAGGTAGACCAGCAGTCAATTAACGATCACCGTATCATATTAATTAACGAGGGTCAATTTTTCTGCGATTTGAAACACTACGTGTTAGAGTGGTGTGAAAAATATAAAAAACATATAGTTATCGCGGGGCTTGATGGTGATTTTCGCAGGGAAAAATTTGGCGAAATGCTGGACCTTGTTATGTATGCAAACGAGGTAGTTAAAATGAAAGCTTTCTGCGCGATGTGTAAAGACGGGACTGAAGGATTATTTAGTTGGAGATTGAGTGACGAAACCGGTCAAACAGTTATCGGGACTTCAAATTATATTCCAGTGTGTAGATATCATTATACCGAGTTAATAAAAAAAACTTAAAGGTATATATGTTTATATTTTAGCATGTCTGATAAAAAGAAAAAGATACCCGATAATTTAGAGGGTATGGTAACAGATGATCTGAAAAAACTAGTATTCGAGGGTCTTCTCGGTAATTTAAATAATCCATATGAAGGTTTAGGAGAATTAGATCCGCCTGAAATTAAGGCAGAGAGAGAAAAAAACAAGCCGCGTTTATACATAATATTAAAACATAATTACCATCATGCCGGATCGTGGTTAATGTATGCGGCCGACGAAGAATCAATTTACAGATATATTTTTTATAAATTCTTCGAAAATTTTATAGCATGTTCAGACTTCTTTGAAAATATCAGAATAAAACAGACGCCTGCCGAAATTGCGAGAGAATCCGATCCATCAACATTTAATTTCTTTGATATCAAGGAAATGATCGACAAATCAAATTATATTTATGGACATGACAATATATTTGCATTTAGAATCACAGAATTGACAATGACAACCCTTACAACAGTGCGAAAATTGCGGGAAAAAATGCCAGATCCTAGTGATTTGATACCACCGCGCAATTATGACGATGATTATATGGGATATTTAGAACAATCAACAAAGAATAAAACACCCGTTAAAAATACTAACACAGAGTTTGTTGACGCGTCATCTGTTAAAGTAACCCCAGCTAAAAAAGGTAAAAACACTGAGACAAAATCTGTCGAGGTAACGCCTGTTAAAGTAACCCCAGCTAAAAAAGGTAAAAACACTGAGACAAAATCTGTCGAGGTAACGCCTGTTAAAGTAACCCCTGCTAAAAAAGGTAAAAACACTGAGACAAAATCTGTCGAGGTAACGCCTGTTAAAGTAACCCCGGCTAAAAAAGGTAAAGGTAAAAACACTGAGACAAAATCTGTCGAGGTAACGCCTGTTAAAGTAACCCCTGCTAAAAAAGGTAAAGGTAAATCAACACAACCTGTTAAAAAATAAATAAAATACTTTAAAAAGTCACATAAAACAGTGACTTTTGTTAATTATGTAAGTTGCATATATTTATTTTGCATTCTTTGCCAGTTTATCCAAAACTTGTTTATAAAGTTCTGGATTTGGACTTGATATCTGTCTATTTTTCTTAACTATTTTATATGAATCTTCAAATGATATATTATTTCTCAGCGATATTAATACAGAAGCAAATAAAACGGATCTAGATATCCCAGAAAAACAGTGACATAGTATTTTTGTCGCGCCGTCTGTTATAGGAACCAAGTCATAAATATCAACAATTGTTTTGTCTATAAAATCGACATTTGCTTTGTCAGGGATATCAATTTGGCGATATTGTATACCTGTTTTAACTTTAATTATATTTTTTCTTGTCAGACTTATTACATGTGTAAATTTATTGTCTATAATAGATGGTATATTACTCGCATACATAATATCAGATATGTATATATTATCCATAATATATGTGCATTTTTTATCATGTTTAATTATTTTATTTATTAATTGACCGCATGATAATTTTATAGCATCATCGAGTGTGTGTGTTTGTATGTATGTTAATAATGATATATACTTGAGTGTGAGTAATTTACCATCCACTATTGATTTAATAACCCCAATGTCATTCTCTCTATTTGTATGTACCATATTTTGTAATATAGTATACACTTTATCACTATACACATCAGTCTTTGTTAGAATATCTGTAAAATTTTTATTAAAAGACTGAGTAGAAATTATACTAGGATTTATATTGAGATACTCAATCATTCCGTTGTATATATTTGTATAGTCGAATTCTTTGTCACATACGCATTGTTCCTGACAAATCGGTTTAAAAAGCTGTATATCGCACAATTTTATAAACGATGATGTTACTAGACAGTCTATTAAATCATCAAGTGGATTGTCAGGATCGTTAAGTATAGTATTTATTATTGATTCGCACTTTGATCGATAAGCTAATAATATGAATCTTATTATGAATACCGGTATTATGTCAAAGTTTGTTAATATTTGTTTAAGATTCTTTTCGGATTTAAAATCTCCAGAGAATACATATGTTTTATCATAAAATATACTTGACATATATGATATTAATAGAATAAAAATAATATCGGTCTATGTTCATCTAGTTCAACTATATGTTAATTTTATCGTATTTCTAATAATTTATCTACGTGTTTTAATATTTAATAAACATGTTTAATGGAAGCACATAATAAATAATAAACAATAAATAAACAATAAATAATAAATAACAAGTAACAAACAAACTACATCAGCTAACAGAGACACACACGCTACGAGGATACGTAAACCCCCTAGACCCATGAACAGGGCCCTTCGCTATAATCGTTCGTGGCGTTCTCGCGGAAGAAGAGGCTGATGTATACGCGTCCACGATGGTCATCCCGACGACCGTGGGGGTCCATGATGGTGCATCGGCCCTGAGGGCGGAAGCCGAGTCATCTGACGAAGAAGGGGCAGGATTGAAAATCACATCACACCTATCCGAGTTCGCCGAACAATGGAATCGTCTACACGGCATTACGCACATCCCGCTGATCGATCCAGTGTCCCCCGAAGGTCGGCGAACGTTATCAATTCCGCCAAGCTTGTCGAAATCCGTCGCCCTCACTGCAAGAACAATCTGGATACGTCGGTGAGGGTTGTCGACTAGTTTTTGATCACTAGTAGGTGCCGGAAAATTGCATCGCATCTCGCGCGGGTCATACAGCTGGATGTCATCTCCTGTCAGGAGGATGTTTACAACAGTTGTTCCGCGCCCAGAAGCGTGATGGGTGCGCTGAGCACACTGCTTCATTCTGCTCGGCTTGATCATCAACCCCAGTTCCTCCGAAAGTTCCCGCGTGATAGCCTCAATCCATGACTCGTGAAAAGCGCTGCGCCAGTTAACTGGCCCGTGTGCACTGACGAGTGACTTTGTTTTTCCGGTGATTGACAGCTGACAGTCAGCGACGCGGCCTTTTGTTTGGTATACTGGTCCAACGATGTAGTATCCTTCACCAATGTGCTGGACGAGCTTATGAAATCCCCACAGCAGATAGTAGGAGAGTGTAACTCCCACCCGATCCCACGCGGGAACAGGTACGACTGATGTGGGAATGATCGGGATGTAATGGATCTCGCCGCGACTCGGTACTACTAGATTTTTCCGGGATTTTGGAGCAGACTTCCCTGGATATACGCATGTGATACATGGTACATTGCCTTCCAGAGAGGGGTTGGTTGTGCTCATGTTGACAGTCAGAGTTCGCGGGATGTAACAGCTAATAATGTGGATAATAGACTGTTTTTGATGCAATAACCAATTTTATGGAAAGTTCAACATATTGATATAATCAATTTTTTACAATAGTATTGTTGGATACGCGACTCATTCGCGTTGTTCGAATATCATCCATATATTTTAAAAGTTCGCGATGTTTATCATATGTACCGATATTAATATCAGTATATGTTCCCATAAGAGGATTGTATATACCGAGAGTATTGATATCAACTTTGTGTATTTTTTTCATTAACGACGCATACATTAATAACTGAATAATCCATTCTAATTTACATTCTGAACTTAAAGATGTTTTAAAATCAATAATAGACGCGGATGATTTATCATACATATCTATCTCTCCACATATCGATAATCGTGTATCAATTACTCCTTTTTTCACAATAACAGTATTATGTTTAAAATTATTTATCCAGTTGTCAATATCGCTATATAGATCTATATCAGTGTTGAAATGTTCAAATACATTTTTATATAATAATCTCCGTCTGCCTTCATATATCATCCCACATAGCGATACCTTGTAAATATCTTCATTAATATCAAATAATTTACGATTTTTGAAACGTTTATATGATACTATTATCTCATTGTGAAAATTATATGGGGTATATGATACCGGTACGATAAATAACTCGCTCGGCTCAATTGACAAATTATCTGAAAATTCAAGTATCTGTGTAACAAGAGTTTTTAACTTTTCATAATCAACTGATGCTATTTTTTTGATAAAATGTTTATTTTGGTCTTTTTTTCGTTTGTCAAGTTTCTTCATAATTGTGTTTATTGTTTTGGTTTTTACTCTGTCAAGTTTACTAATTATATTTGCATTGTATTGCATATACAAAGTATAATAATCTCTACTAAGACTCAGTGAATACAGCACTTTTGACGCGGTTAAATCGACAAGTCCGCATGAAAGCGGATTCATTACGCCGAATTGTCGTGATATATACCTATCTATATATATTCCATAATCTGCTTGTAGATAGTATTGTTGGATATACGGGCTATAGCTATGCTTGCGGTGGACTGACTGAGTACATGGCTTAATTTCGGGAATTAATCCCAGTTCCCTCATGTTTTTAATATCGTGTGGTTCTAACATTTCGACAAGAGAGGTGACGCCATTTTTAAAATTTAAAGTTCGCGTATTTGTATATTGAAAATATTCTTGTTTGAAACTGGGAAAATCATATAGCGAGTTATCTAGCTCGCCAATAAATCTTGATACATGATTTCCGGTAAAGGATATGTTTAAATATCTTTTAGCGCGCGTAATTGCGACATAAAATAATCTGCGTTCTTCTTGGATAGATACTTTATCGATATTGGCTGGAAATTTATCGTCATTGCAACTTAGGAAAAACACAACATCCCATTCTAAACCTTTTGATTTGTGTATTGTAGTTAAAGTTAAATGATTTTTCATTATTTTCGGTTTTGAATCTCTCTTATCGTCTGATATAAGCGCAACATAATTAATATATCTGTCTTTACTGTTTCGACAGTTATATTTTTCAATAGCTTCTTCTACATTTTTTAGTGAATAGTTATTTCTTGAGATAATAACGATTTCCTCAAAAGGGATACCTATAGATTGATAGCTCGCAATAAATCCTAAAACAGCCTCGGATTGTTCATCTTCATTCATATATTTTCGGATAGATGGTTTTATATTTATACTTTGTCTGTGCGGAATCATTTCTTTCGGTATCTGGTCATTATTCAGAGATATCGATTTGTTCGAAAATGCTATTATTTCAGGCGTTGACCTAAAATTCTTGCTAAGAGTGAATGTCCTACTATTTTTAACATGTTTATCAAAATTAAGGATAAAATCTATATTAGATCCTCGCCATTGATATATATTTTGCGCATCATCACCGATCACTGTCACACTACATCCATGATTATGTAATTCTTTTATTATGTTGAATTGTGTTTCATTGCAATCTTGAAATTCATCAAAAAATACATAATCAAACTTTTCTTTTATTTTAAGTCCATCAGGGGATTTAAGATATGCTAGGAACTCTGTACAATATTCAGACACACCTACAAAATCGTCTCTTTTAAAATACATGGTATAAAATCGATAGGCAATTGAATCAATCGTACCCATGTAAATTTTGGGAACAAATCCGAATAGTTCGTTTATTTTGTTACGCATGCTCTCGGCAGCATCTACATTAAAAGTTGTTAGTAATATTCTTAGTGGATTTATTCCCTTATCAATTAAATATTTAATTCTACATACAATCGTCGTGGTCTTTCCAGAACCAGCACATGCAATAACCCTGCAATTTGCGCGCAGTGGTGCTTTAACAATATCTTCCTGCTGCTCATTCAGTGATATTGTCGAATTGGCAAATTTAAAAGTTTTATGATCACATAATTCCGAATTTATTTTATATTGTTTAACTGCTCTGAGCAACAGAAATAATTCTTTCTTCGCAAGACCGTGTGAAGTCACAAGGCCTGTTGAATCAATCTGTTTTTTTAGGTCGTTTACTGTTACACAACTCATCTATATATATTCATATGTGATATATGTTTACACATTTATGATTCAATATACCGGTACTAATTAAAGATATATTACCTTTTTAATGTATATACATGAATTCATATTTTAAAAATATAAAGAATCGTGCAAAGTGGTTAATACAAACTAATAAATTAACCACATACGACCTTAATATGGTGTCAATATATAAAAATAATTTCGGAAAAGATTATAATAAACACTTTAGCAAGTATATGGATAAAAATAAAATATGTGCAAAAGAAACACATTTTGAACAAATTATTGATTTTCTTGTTCTTTATTACAATACAAAGAATATTAGTGATATCAATACATATAGTTCAGATCTTGCACTTTTTATGGGAGAATTATCCTATATGGGATATTATTTTACAGAGAACGATGCATTATATTGTGTCCAGTATGGATTTTTACTACCACATTTCAAAATTGTTGACAAAAATAAAAGTCCATATAAAGAATTAAAAAAAATAATATATAATTGTTTTGAAAAAGAGTCGATGTACTCTATTATCGGATATAAAATACCACTCAATTATCTGCTAAATTTCAACGATCCCCTACTCGAATCATACAGTAGGATATATACATGTGTAAATATTACTGGATTGAAATCGATATTTGACAGATTGAATGTAGTGCCAAACATAACACATGCCGAGATAATCAAAACAAGACCATTTAATAGTATATTTCGGAAATTACTTGGTACATTTTTTGAAAAATACAATATCAAAATTAATTCTGATGGACCGTGTATGTATATCACATCTTAGTAATATATGATATGTTATCGGAGTGTTTTATGTAGAACTTAAACATTTAACAGTTATTATTTTATAGATGTATAAATATTTTCAAAATATAAAAAAACGCGCGAGAAAAATATTAAAAAACAATATATTAGGAAATTATGATATCCAGATGGTACTGATATACCTAACATATTTTAATAAAAACTATGACAAACATTTTAATAAAAACTATGACAAACATTTTAGCAAATATATGGACAAAAATAAGATATATGCCAACGAAACACATTTTAAACAGATAATCGATTTTTTTGTGCTTTACTATGCCAAAAATAATATCTGTGATATTGCTGTCTATATAAGAGATATGACTGGTATTATGGATGAATTAGCTGATATGGGGTATATGTTTACGGATAATGATGCATTATACTGTATTGAGTATGGATTTTTTTTGCCACAATTCAGAATTGTTGTTAAAGATAAAAATAAAAATCCATATAAAAAATTGAAAAAAATAACATATAATTTGTTTGAAAAAAAGTATTTGTATATTGATATGGGATGTATGATACCAGAAAAATATATATCAAATTTTGATGACCCGCTACTAACATCATATGTGACAATAAGTCAATGTTACGAAATTAGTGAGATTAAATTGCTATTTGATACTCTCCATATAGCACCAAACAAAATACATCTCGAAATACTCAAATACCATACAAATCCAAACGTATTGATTATAAAGTTTTTCAATAAATATGGTATTAAATAATGTAAAATATATTTATATATTACAAGCTTAACAAACTTCATTTTTTTATAAATAAAACACTTTGTTAATGAAAAATAATATATTAACCACCGAACGAAACATCTACTCGGTATGTCTTATGCGATGCGTTCGATGTACCAACCTTTAGTTTTGGAAGAAATTTCAACATATCATTTCCCTTAAAATATCTCTGAAGATTTCTATCTTTATCTTTTCCATAGGTCATTTGAAGACTATCAACATCAGCTATTTGATGTAGATAGAAATAATAGCTACCATTCATAATATTTTCGATAGTAACTTGTCCCGAACGCTCATTCTCGTCTGCATCAGTAACTTTTAGATGCCATCCATTTATCTTATAATCTGTACCGGATTTTGCCGGAATGAGAACCTTATCGCTCTTATCAACACGGTAAATAAGAGCATATTTCATAATATACAATAGTGTCTTGTGGGTATTAAGAAATGCAACCATTCCATTACTGAAGCAAAAAATTCCCTTGCATCCCCTCTTGAACCAGTTCATAAAAAGGCGTGTATTACGGACAGAACACATCCTGATATTCCGCTTATGAAAAATTGTAACAAAGTAATTTGACCAGAATACATACGGAAGATCTGAATCACATGGATCATATGGTATTGTCATACCATACTTGTAATCAACTACTGCATTGATCATCGGCTTAAAAATCTTGATATTAATTACGTCTCTCCATTCATCCGACATTTTACCAGCTGCCCGGATACTCGCCATAGCGGCCGAGTCCTTGTGGTCAATTGCTGGAATCAATGTCTTGCGAACAAATCCCCGGTAACACAGTTCAGACGTGGTATCTTTCAGATATGGGACTTGTAATTTATGGGCACCGTCATATATATCTGACTTTGGATGAGGCAGTAGAGGACGACAGATATTAACACCGTCGATATTCTGGATATCAGTCATACCACTTAGACCGAGAATATCATGGCCATTCCTCAGCAGATTCATTACAATATTTTCATCAATATCTCCGCGATGATGCCCCAAGATAACTCCGGCAACCTTATAGGTATCCATCACGTACCGATATAATCCGAATCTGATCTTTTTTGTTTCAGTCTCATACAGATTTGTGTCAATACCGGGCTGCTTCCGTTTGATATGATCTATTCTGCGATAACATATAGGGATTCCTAGAAATTGTGCCCAGTTAATCACGAAACTAGCTTCGTCATTACTCTCTTTTCTGTTGGCATAATCGACATGAACGGCGACTACCTTTGCAATATGTTTGTTTATCTCCATTACCTTGAGTAGCAGGGAGATCCACATTGAGTCAACGCCGCCAGACAAAGATATACAGATCGCAGCAGACTCCCCGAAATTTCGCTTGATAAAATCATGTGTCGTTTTGTAGGTAATGTCGCGAGATACATCTGCATATGTATCAGGTCTCTTAACTGACAAAAGACCACTGTTAATCTCACTATAGGCAGAACAAACATCATCGATTACATATCCTACATTCGAAAACATAGGATGTTCTGATGTAACTGTACAAATAGTATCAGTTGTCTTACTATAATCCTTAATAGTTGCATTCTTAAATCTCTTAATAATATTTAGCTCCGTTAGATCGGATGTATTCCATGTGGCGATATGTGCCATTACCAAGTCTAGATAAGGCGTCTTATGTTGGTGTCTTAGTGGAAGATACACAAAAATTCTCTGATTTACAGAATATGTGTATTTGTTTGATGTAATAATCTCCATAGATGCATTGAATGCGGTTCTGTCATTTTTCCTAAAATCGCCATCTCTGTAGATATTGCGCGTAAACTGATCTAGTAAAATAATGTATGCGATAGCGGAATCACTCGAGTCAAGCCAATTATCTAGCTCTCCTTTTTCAGCCCGACTAAGAAGATCTCCAAACTTGATCTTAATATCATGATCTGCAATATCACTGAACCAAAAATCTTGAAATTCGGTGTTGGGAAACCAGAAACTTAAAACATCTTGATATGTTTGAAGGGACATTTTGTAAATGTATGTGTTATCATATAATGTTACAATAATGATATTAGACAGTTCAAAATATCAATTTTTTGATATATTATGATAAAAATAAGCTTTATTGGTGTTTATATTGACGATTATTATTACATAGGATTTTTAATAATCTTTAGTTTTGTACTAAATGTTTTTTTACTTTTTTTCAATATCTTCTTTGATGTGTCTGTTTTTACAGGAGCTATGTTAATATCAGTATTTGCATTCACACTAGATGTAGATGCATGATCTACATCTTCAGCAATTTCTATATATTCTTCCTTGTCAAAGGTTGGTCCTAACATATCTCCGTCATTTATAGCGGATATTGTATTTATTTTCTGTGATATGATTTTACATAATTCATCTTCATATGTTTTTGCACAATAAATGATTTTCTGCAATGCTGGGGATTTTGCACCAGCTCGATGTATTCGTCCTAGCGCTTGTTTAATATCCTGACCTGTCCATGTAGGGCTAATCAAAGACATTCTAGGATGACCGCCATGTATATCATGAAGAGATATACCCACTCCTCCTGCCTGCATAATTGCTATTAATACATTCCGTCTGTTTGCTTGAAAATCATCTATACATGACTGGCGTTCTTCCATATTTTGACCGCCATGTATGAGACAGTCTGTTTTTAGATGATGTGCCAAAGTATTCATTGTTTCGACGTAGTTAACAAAAAATACAACAGAGTATTTATTATCGAGTGCTTCCTCTGCTAGATCGATAAATATCGGAACTTTATACATTTCAATCTTCTGCCGTGCCTTTATTATTTTACCGAGTACTTCCGACCGGAGTTCCTGGTTTTTCAAGTCTTCCAATGCTTCGTTTATGATATCATAATTTTCCTGCACTTTGTCATAGTCTTTACATAGATATGACTGTGATATAATTTGATTCTTGGGAAATAAATCGCCTAGTTCACTTATTTTCATACGGCTTCCCTTGTTCGGAAATATACTATTATGGATAATATCTAATTTTATGTCTTCCTCTCCAAGACCTGATTTTTTGTTTTTATATTTGACTGTGTGCATTTTAACCTGCCGTCTCATCCAAACATTGTGCATCTTTACCTCGTCATAAAATCCGAATACAACTCCGAACGGTTTAAAACATATTAATTTATCAGTGATTGTTGCAGAAAGTAAAAGAATTTTGCACCCGGTGTCTTTGATAGATAATAATAATTTACTTGTAACTGTGTTGTAATTTTTACATCTATGCGCTTCGTCGAATATTACCATTACATCAGACGGCAAGTAAAATTTAAAATAGTACTTGATTTCTTTTTTAGGCTTATTCTCGCTACCGGGTGGTTTTATTTTATCCATATACGGACATTTTACTTTTTCTAGATCAGGTGTATAGTATTTACATCCTTTTAACAATTCATAATTAGCTATCCCGAATATATCCATATCAAAATGTTTCGCAACAGATAACCAACTAGGTATAACTGATTTGGGGCATATTACAAACGGTTTCTTATTCATTGATTTACATAGTGCAAGTGCAGTGTATGTCTTTCCAGTACCTGTGTCAGATGCGTCTAATATACATGTGTTTAGTTCCATCGATTCTTTTAATTGTAACATATGCGGTAGTTGATATGATATTAATTTATCTGTTATAGCGGGATCCATTATATGTTAATTGCTTTATTGTTATGGTATTTGGCCTAGCAATTTAAATATCAATATTTATTTGTGCATAGTATATTTCGTTCGGAATAGCGTGACTGCTAATTTTATATATTAATATAATATATGACGATTGAATTATCATTTGATGATATTGACTCGTCCAACAATCCAACATTACAATCCATATTTTTTCGAATTCGGAGTAAGAATATTATAAGGCTTTATCAATTACAACGCAGGAACTATATTGTTAATGTTGATACAGATGAACATATCAATGTGGAAGACATACAAAAGCTTGAAAACACGATAACCGAACATACAAAAATAATATTTGTATGGTTGCGAGGGGGATTGCAATTATTAGAAACACTGAGAAATATATATAAAAATCATAAAATATTATTCTGTGCAGTTGATTTTCCCTCCGTATATGCATACCATGCGGGCAGGCCATGGAAACCTTCTATCAAAAATGTGTTTCATGATAATATGTTTGCGGTCGAGGTGTATTATGATAAAGAGAATATAATTAAATATATGGATACTTATTTTGAGAATCTAGACAGAGACAGAGTGTTTAATTTTTGCAGTTTTCCTAACAAATTATTCACTAACTACTCGGATATTAATAATGTAGCGATAAACAAAATATTGTTAACAGGTGCGGTATCGGAAAATTATCCCGAACGAATGATATTCCAGCAATATTGTGAGGGTAATACAGATATGTGTCAAATTCAGCCTATGCGATATCCACACCAGGAATACGCAGAATATATAAGGTCGTATTTGGCAGTGTATGCGGGACCAGTTAATTGGATAAGTGCGTGGAAAAGGAAAGGATATCACAATTACAAGGATTTATATATGACCACAAAAATATTCGAGATCGCCGGCGTGGGGGCTCTATTAGTCGTCGACGACCAATGTGAAAA
>Ga0209443_1001568_pt1 | contig 14167 bp, 15 predicted proteins | sample LauGreBMM110DCMD_2_FD_187571 | JGI IMG/M metagenome (GOLD analysis project Ga0209443, IMG submission 187571) | Freshwater lake microbial communities from Lake Michigan, USA - Su13.BD.MM110.DCMD (SPAdes) (version 2) | ecosystem: Environmental > Aquatic > Freshwater > Lake | place: Lake Michigan... | reverse complement strand
GAACTTCGCTTGAAAAGGTACGCCTGCATTCCGGATTCATACAGGATGGCTCCAGCGCGGCCAGTACATAGGTTCGCATACAGGGTTTGCAGCACCGGAAGCTGCAGGTAGGACAGACGAATTGCCGAGCGGGGCACATCGATGCAATGCACACCGGACACTTAAGGGATATTGATTTTTCCATTTTTTTTAGCTAGAAGAAAAAAACTCTAAAACGACGGAGAAAGTGTTTTCTTGAACGTAGTTAAAATTGATGTAGCGGAAGTCGAAAATTATCATGAGCGGTCTACTGTCCGTGGCAGTGTTTGTGCTCAGGCAAAACGGCAGCGCGACATTACCGGAAAGCGGATAGCTTTCGATGAGCTCAAGTTCCACGAAAATGTAGCACTTCCCAATTAGCTGAAGATCATAGCGCGGCAAGCCCTTGATCCGGATGCCGCATATTTCGTCGATGTCTCTGGGAAAAATATACCGGGCTCTATTTTTTTCGCCGGTTAGCGTGATTAAATTTTGAATCATAGGATTTTTTTTTAAAAAAATGATTTAAAATTTATAATTTTAATTTATTTTTTTACCAAAAAAAAGACATGCAATCATACAAAGATAAGTATACCCTAGAAATGCGCCAGAGCGAAAGCGAAAAAATAATTCAAAAGTATCCAATGAAGATTCCCGTTATTGTCGAGCCGTATCCGATGACTGAAACTTTTTTGGGAAAAAAAAAATTTATTGTGCCAAATGTATTTACGGTGACACAGTTCTACATGATACTGCGGAAGCGAATGACGCTCACTCCGGAACAAGCGCTTTTTGTATTTTTTGGGGGACACTCAATTGTACCGATGTCCGTTAGTATTTTTTCAGTGTACGAAAATTTTAAGGATCCGGACGGGTTTCTCTACTGTAAAGTCACTCGAGAGAATACTTTTGGCGATAAAAATATTTAGTGTGCTTTGAATTCACAATTATTATATTAAATTATTTTATTACAAAAAAAAATAAAATCATAGTATGACAAAGTGCTGTGTCGCGGTTCATTATGACGTCCGCTGGAATACACTGTCGGCGGCAGACACGACAACAGAGGCAAGTAAGCGCCGTCGGTCCAGAACATCGGCGGCCCAAATGACTCAGATTCTGACCTCGCTTGGTTATACACAGCTCGCCGAAAGCTACTGGATTTCGCCGCCAGGAAATGAAACCACCATAATGTCGACGCTGTGCTTCCGGATCATTTCATTTCCAGGGCTCCGGGACTCACTGTGTCAATTCCACGGAAGTAAATTGCTGGAGTCTCCGCTCGATCTGCTCGCCAATATCGATTCCATGGTCTCCGGGGGGTTGTCCTCAGGGGTGTTGTCCTCATAGAAATCTTCTTAGGCCAAGCCCTTTTGTTTTGGCTTCCCGGGGAATTGACACCCGTGTTACAGGCTTTTGTGCCACCGGCTCCTGTGCCACCGGCTCCTGTGCCACCGTTGTAGATGTTAAAGGTGCATATGTCGTGCAAGAATTATACATTTGCTGGACATTGCGATCGACCGGCACTTTTTTGTCGCGCATTATTTCATATATCTTATTTATTTTATCGGCGTAATTATTAAAGTAAATACAATGAATAAGTAAAAAATTATTAATACCCTTAAAATCAATTTCATTGCCTGGTCCCTTTAATGTTTCCGGGTCTTTCAGGGTTGTAATTGTTGTGAATTTTTTTAATTCGTCCAAGCTTTTCAACCACATATTAGGTTTCCTCAATTTCTTTTGTTTTTTTTCGGTCTCGCTATCGGTTTCGCTATCAATTTCAGTCTCACTTTCAGTCTCGGTCTCGGTCTCGGTCTCGCTACAGGTCTCGGTTTCCTCGTCTAAGCTCTCGGTTTCCTCGTCCTGCTCATCGTAGTCGTCGTCATCACTATCAGTACCAAAAGCCAAAAAATCACTGTTTTCTAAAATTTCAGATTTCTGTTTAAGATTATAGGCGGCCGACGATTGACTCATCTATCCTGTTTTTTTAAATAACATAAATAATTTTTTTTTAATAATATCAACGTCTAAGCTTTACAAGCGCGAGTGCGTGTAACAAAAGCATAAAGCATTCCATAGAGCTATATTTTTTATTAGAGGCAACATAAATGAAACATAAGGTTTCAAAGGTTTTTGTCGGTGCAGTAAAAAAAATAGCTACAAGCCTTTTGAAGAAAGGAACGGGCCAGTACTCGCAAACCGATGTCATCTATCTGGGCTACATCGGTGGCAATAAATTTAAATACGGACAGAGCTCTGACTTTACAAAAAGGCTTCTCGCCCACAAAAAAGGCAGCGCATCATTCTTGACCTTTTTGCCGCTAAAGATTTTTCCCTGTGCGAATGGCATTGCGTCGGAAAAAAAGGTTCGGCAGTACGTCCGGGAAAAAAACCTATGTGTTCCCTACGTGTCAAGAGGGAAACGGTTGCGGGAAATAATCGAGGTGGACAGTCTTGAAAACCTGGATGCACTGACGTCGCAAATGCAAAAGTACTCTGAGGAACCAGTTAGGGTATTTAAAAAAAAAATAAAATAAAAGTATATTTATTTTTAAATAAATGGCAAATGAACAAAAAAGTCTCGGTGTAGCGGCACTGCTTGCGGCGTTTCCACTTACTGGAATTTTCGGGGCCGATAAATTCTATGTGGGTGCCACAAGCATGGGCGTAGTTCAGGTAATTTTAGTCTGTACAATCATCGGTATGATTGTATCAGGTCCCTGGTCGATGCTTTCCGCGATTGTCCTGTGTATTGCCGTATTCACTACCCCGAATATTCCTTATCTCTATCCCACCGTTGACTGGGCACCGGTCAAGACAAGCGATAAGGTTATGGTCGGCATCGCCATTGTCCTGCTACTTGTCTCCGTCTTCGGTGGCCTTTTTGCCGCTGCAAAAGGCGATAGCAACAAAGACGACGAGAAAAAAACCTAATCGTAGACCAGATCTATTTTCTGAATAGCCCAGCGGGACTTTTCCTGGCCGGTAAAATGATTCTGGCCGCCAATATAGACAAGCCGAGCCCGGGGACCGAATCCTTCTTCGTCCGGGCGCAACAGTCCTCCGGGGAGCGGCTCAACATAGCGCCCCGATTTTTTATTAGCGCTAACGAATCCCGCCGGTAAAAAGCCCTTCCGCTGGATTTCTTCCAGTAGCAAAGCAGCGTGGGCGTCCCGGGTGTCACTGCCGTCTGAGATTCCTCGGACCCGGTAGTCGGTCAAAAAAGCCCCGGCAAATTCTATAAAATTTTCTCGAGGCATTTCGGCGATGCGACTCTTAAATTTCAGCAGAGTCTTTTCGCTATTTAGCTTAACCGCCGTAACCACCGTTGCAGACTCTGCTATTGCAAGCTTACCGGAAAGTCTCTCGATTTCTCGCTTGTTTTCCCCAAGCGTTTCCCGGAGCGACTCAATGTCCGCCTCGATGCACCTGTTGTCGCTGCACAGTTTTTCGAGTTTTGCGCGGGTTTCCTGGCGCGAGTTATTCCGGGAATCCCAGTAGAGCTTCATGTCGTTGCCGGTCTTAGTGGCGTGGCAATTAGGGCACAGGGCGCACAGGTTCGAGAGCTCATTAGTACCGCCGAGACAGAGCGCCTCGATATGGTCGATGTGAAAAGTGGCTCCCAGAGTGCTACCGCAAGAGTTGCACTGGTAGGACTGAGAAGCGGCGATTTGGAGGCGAACCGCTGGCCGAATGGTTGTGCGTATTGACATTCTTTTTGAATAAATTTAAATAGATTTACTTTTTTTAATAACGAAGGAATTAAAGGAAACGCGAATTTAAGTAGCAATGCAAATTTTTAAATCATTCGACGGGTCCGAGTGGAGCGTCTCGTCGGCCCGGGAGGTAAGCAATCTACCGGTCTGGCAGGGAAACCGGGTGATTGATAGGAACCACGCAAACACCATCGAGAACAGTGTCCAGCACTGTATCAAAAGCCTGGACACAAATCCGTTCCGCATTGCCCGGATCAAAGAAGATATAACGGTAATGGATTGCGGGGCAGGAATGTCGATGATTATAGATGGCCAGCACCGGTGCAGCGTTCTGGCCAATTACTTCAAGAATAACCCGGAGTTTCCAGACTTTCCGGTGCTCGTGGCAACAAAAACCTTTGACACCGAGAACGACATTATTGGGTATTTTCGCATTCTCAATAGCACCAAAGCCATTGATTGGAAGGAAGACCCGGTGATGATCGCAAACACTTATCTGCAGGCACTGAGCAGTGAGTTTGACAGGCGCGGTAACGCCCGGGTTAATCAGGTTTTGCGCAGCGGTAGAACGCTACGGCCTTTTTTGTCGCTTGATCGGCTACGGGAGTACATTGTGAGCCGCCATATCTTTGAATGGATCAAGACGCCGGAGCAATTTGTGGAGCGAGCCCGGGTGGCCAATACACAGGCACTTGCAAATTTACGCTCACTCACCGTTCTGAGCGACATGCAGGCCCGAGCACTTCTCTATAGCTTTGGATTGGGCCTGGATCTTTCATTTTCCTGGCTACTGTGCTAAACAACGGTGTCAGGGGCCGATTCGTCAATCGAAGCTCCTAAGCGTTTACGGATGACGCTCTCCGAAATGGAAATCTTAGGAATTTCAGGGCATTTCGGGATTTCCTGGACGGGCCGACGAGCAACCATCAAGAGCACCGAGTTAACTACAGAGGCGGCTAGGTTTAGGGCAAGCATCGCAACGACATAGGAATATGAATCCATTTTTTTTTTTAATATATACGTGTTTATATATAAAAAAAAAATGTTTCAAAATCAGTTTGTGATTGACAAAAATTTCAAGTGTATTGTCTATGACCCGATGGACGTTTCGCAGCTACAATCGATGGTCTACGGTAGAATGGACCTGTGCATGAATGACGCCACACTACTAGCAAGCCTGGGAAATATGCCCGTGCAAAATACAATTGGCGACACAGGAATTGGTAGCGCTGATTTTTCCGGCGGAGACTTTGGCTACTCCAACACAAATTTTAATTCTTTTAGCGGAGGCTTTGAGAAGCCCTTTTTTTAATTTCTTTTTCTCCTTGATTAATAAATGATTGGAATTCCTAAAAAAATTATTCAGGTTTGGGTTGGCGATGACGCCAATATCCCCGAGTACTACCAGACGAGTCTCGACTCAATACAACGGCACATGGTTGCTCGCGGCTGGGAGTACAAGTTGCTTAAGGAGCCCGAAATCACGGAATTTATAGCCCGCGAGTATCCTGACTTTCTGGATACCTACCGGAGCTATCCATATGATATCCAGCGCGCCGATGCGATCCGGCCACTGTGGCTCAAAAAGTACGGGGGCCTCTACCTTGACATGGACTTTGAGCTGCTGGCTCCACTGGAAAAACTCTTTGCTTCGAATAGCGACGCCTACTTTCTTCCGTCGCCAGATCGGGACATTTTTCATACGGGCCTGACCAATTCAATAATGGCTTCCAAGCCCGGCGTATCGGTGTGGGACAGATACATTGAGCGACTGAAAATTCCTACAAAGCCCTGGATCGTCGGAAAACATCTGGAAGTCATGAATAGCACGGGACCAGTGGCTCTCAGCAAAGCCCTTGCTAAATCCAGCGGAGTCTATTCCACTCTCCCGACTACGCTGCTGGCTCCCTGTTCCATCTGCAATGTAGACAGCTGCAACAAGCACACTACGAACCCGAACCAATTGATGCGACAGCTCTCCGGTAAGTCTTGGCACTCTATAGACTCAACGGCGTATAATTTTTTGTTTTGTTACCGCAAATATTTATATTTCATTGCGGCAGCCGTAGCATTAACAGTTGTATTAGTATTGGTTTTTAGAAGAAAAAGAAATAAATAAAAAAAATTTTATTTTAAGCAGTGCAAGATTCACAAGCCTGTGGGTTTAGAGTAAATTTGATGGAGCCACCGCGTTGTCTGCTCCGGACGTAGTAGGTCGCGGTCTTAAGGCCATTCTTCCAGGCGTGGAACAGGTACGACGGAAGCTTTGAGGAGGCGTCGTGCCCGAAGAAGACATTGAGGCTCATGCTCTGGTCAATGTAGGGAGTCCGGGCAATGGCATGCTCCAGGAGTTCTCGCTGCGGAATTTCGTAGGCGGTGCGCAAAATACGCTTGACTTCGGGCGAAGCGTCCACCAAGTCCTGGACGGAGCCGCTGCTCTCCTTGATCCGGGCAATGTTTTCCGGGGTAATAAGGCCTTCGGCGGCGAGCAAGTCCGAGACCCGCTCGTTGATGCAAATAAAATTACCGGAAATTTCCCGCATCACAAAGATAACATTTTCCAGCGGCTCAAAGGACTCTATGTTGCCGGTCAAATGGGCCGTAGATGCGGTCGGCATCTGGGCGATAAGCTGCGAGTTGCGCAGTCCGTAGCGCATCACCCGTTCCCGGAGTCTTCCAATGAAATTGAGCGCTACCCCGGGCAATTTGGTTAGATTCTCGGCCTGTCCTATGTAGCCGTCACAGTGCAGTTTTTTCTGACGGAACCAGGGCGACTCCTTCCAGCGCTGGTACGCCCCGTGCTTCTTCGCCAGGGCACTGGATTTGTGCGTGGCAAAGAAGTAGAGCGATGCGTAAATCGTGGTGTCAAAGCGTTTTGCGGTTTCCGAGCCAAACGGTTCTCTGAGAGAGATGAGTACGTCGGCGAGTCCCTGGATTCCAATACCGATTGGGCGCAGTTCTTGGCTGGCGTTTTTGGCCTCCTCAAGCGGGTACCTTGTTCGGTCAATCACCTGGTTCAAAAATTTAACGGCCATTTGAATAGAGCTATAGAATTTCCTCCAGTCGAACGGACAGGCCGGATGGTCGGCGTCAAAGAGGTACCGGGTGCTTGTAGGCTCGCCCAGGCCGTTCTGTTTGCGGATGAAGCGCGAAAGGCAAATCGACGCCAAATTACAAACCGCGGTGTATTGCTCATCGCAGTACAAGGCAATTTCGACGCAAAGGTTTAGGTTTGTTAAAGTGCCCATGTGGAGCTGGTTACTGTGTCGGTTCACACTATCCTTAAAGACGACGCAGGGCTCCCCGGTCCAGTGCTGGTAGTAGACGATGCTCTGCATAAGATTAGCCGCTGGAACCTGGGAGAGAAAGAGGCCAGCAGTTTCGGCCTCCCGGTAAATAGTGTTGAATTCATTGCCCCATGTTGTAACGAGTTTTGGAACAGTGTCCGGCGAAAAAAAGGACCAGAGGACGCGCTCGGTTCCGTCCCGGAGAGCCTGGTAGTCTTGTTCGGCGCGCTGCATGAACAAATCACACATATAAGCCGTCAAATGGACATTGAAGAGCCGTTTGTCGTCCTGGCGTCCAGGAGCCCGTAGTCCTATGATTTCCTCGAACTCCGGGTGCCACGGCTCGATTGATACGTTAACGACGCCGGGCCTCCGGTTTCCTCCCTGGTCGACGTAGCGGCCCGTTGCGTCAAACAGTTTTAGGAGCGGAACGACGCCGTTTGAAGTGCCGCCGCTTGAGTTAATCGGTCGGCCGGCCGAGCGAATCCGGGATACGTTGCAGCCAAGCCCCCCGGCTCCTTTCATCATGAGGCCAAACCGGGTATTGGTGTCCAGGATTGAGCGCAGACTATCGGATGGACCACCGACCAGAAAGCAGGATGATAGCTGGCCAACAATGGTGCCCGCGTGAAAAATCATTGGCGACGCCGCGGAAATTAATTGGCTGGCAAAACAATTGTAGTACTTTTCAATTTTACCCAGGACAGCTTCCTTTCCCATAAAGAGAGCCGTTGCGATGCGCAGATACATATACTGGGGCCTCTCAAAGATAATTGTTTCATGGGCCGATTTTTTTCTAAGCAGATACTGGCGGTGCATCTTAACGGCGGCCTGGTAGGTGTACTGCTCGTCGTACTCTTCGTTAACCATGGCGTCTAGCTCCTTTGCATTATTCTCCACATAATGGACATAGTCTTCGGCCAGTAACCCGGAATTCATTATATTTATCCGGGCGACGCAACGACTAAAGGTGGGTTCGGTTGTGGAGTACACTTCCAGTAGTAAAATCCGGGCCGCCACATAGGTATACTCAAAATTAAATTCAATGAGATTTGCACAAGTCTCTGATAGAACCTTGTCAATGGTTTCATTTTTTGCCTTTCCCAGGACACTGCCAAGCTGACTCAGAGCCGTCTGTACCGGAAGCTCAATGAATTCGCGGTTATTCTGATATTTTTTTGAGCAGAAGTGCGAAACTCTATCTCTTAGGTACTGTTCCATTATTTATTAAAAAATTTATTTATTTATCAATTAATTTTTTTTTAAAACTCCCTTTAAAATCAAACGCTCAACGAGCGCATCCTTGGTGCCAGCACGGGAAATTCCGGCAACTCCGCACATCTCAACCAACTGGTTTCTCGAAAAACTAGATGCAATATTAACCGGTGGTTTATTATTGGTTGTGGAGTTGCTATTGCTGCTTACTGCTACCGCAGTTTTTTCTTCAATAACTACTGCCGCTACCGTATCTGGCGGGCTAGATTCCAAAATTTTCGGCAAGGATTCCGTTGGTTTCGGAACTAATTCCTCGACAATGGCTACAGGCGGTTCGGCCGGTTCCTCGACAATGGCTACAGCCGGTTCGGCCGGTTCGGCCGGTTCGGCCGGTTCGGCCAATTCCTCGACAATGGCTACAGCCGGTTCGGCCGGTTCGGCCGGTTCCTCGACAATGGCTACAGGCGGTTCGGTCGGTTCCTCGACAATGGCTACAGGCGGTTCGGCCGGTTCCCTGGACGATTTTTTTTTATACTTTTTTTTAATTTTTTCTGCAAGCAGTTCTGCGGGTACTTCTGACGGAATGCTAAACGATAGGCTAGTTATGGCCTCTAGGATTGGCGCGCTAATCGTAGACTCGTTAATAAAATTTAAATTTAATATTTCAACGGGACTTGAGTTTGGGACAATTGTTAAGCTAAATTTTTCGGGAATTATTTGCGGAAAAAATCCAGAAATTATTTTCTTCATTACTGTTTTTTTTAAATATTACAATTTTTATTTAAATATTACAACATTTGTGCTTTCTTATTGTATAAACATACGCGAAAAAATTCATTTTTATTAGAACCCAATGAACAGTTCAAGTCACGAGCAAGAAGACGTTGTTGAGAGAGAGGCCGTTCAGCGCTGCATCGCAAAATCACAAGATTTGACTCGAACGTCGCGCAAGAGAACACGTGATGATTCCGACGGGTTCCGACAAGAGTCCGTGAAGCTGCAGCAAACCCACGCATTTAATTGCCCAGGATGCGGGGAGGAATACAGCGGAGTCTCCCAGTACTGCTCGATTGTCTGTCTTCACCGAAACGGCTAATAAAGTTAAATTGTTTTGGTAAAATTTTGAATGTGTTTATTATGTATTGCCTTGTTTCGCATCCCAAAGCCAATGACATCAATGACCAGAGTAAACTAAAATCAGTTTTAAAAGCAGCATTAATTTTTCGCAAAGGCGGCAAAAAATAGATTTGTTGTTTAGGCGTTGTACAGTGCTCCATTGTATATAATAACATGTCTTCCTGAAAAAAATTAGAAGATTTTAAAATAATTTTTTGGTGCAATATTTTTTTAAAATACTTGCACGTCCCAGCTAAGCAGCAAATTTCAGGGTAGCTACAAATCGATGCAATGAACAGCAGTATGTCAACTGGGAGATTGTGAAAGTTAACCATGTTTATATTTATAATTTTATAATTCCTCCGGAAGAACTGTTGGGTTCCCAATTTTTTTGGATAATAACCGTTGGCACAATGTCATTAGCAAGTGCTGGAACACTATCAGGCTGCCAGTCGGCGGCCCACTTAAATGTGGCCGAGTTTTTAATTGTATTGGCATACGTGTACTCCACCTCAAAATTAGCCCGCAAAATCGACACAAAATTAGGGCATTTCTCCACAAACAGCGCTTCGTTTACACCGGCCCAGTCATTGACACCGCCGTTGTAGGGATGTCCGGAGCATGATATAAAGGAATCTTCCGATAGGTAGCACTTTGTGTGGTTGCGCTGCCAATTATTTCCGGGGTCAGGATTTTCATTTTTGGAATCCAGTTTAGTTTTTACTGTACCATTGTTACCATTCCAAGTGACTTGTTTTTTCTGCGCATTAAAGAGCTTATAGTTAATGGAGGAACCTGCGTTGCTAGCTGCATCGCAAAGCAATGACAATGCCCCGTCCGAGCCAATTCCCGGATTAAGATTGGACCATTGTCCCATTACAATGAAAAGAGCATTGCCTGCCTTGCCAAGAAAATCTAGCATATTCTGGATGCTATTAGAGTCGGCTTTGGCGTACCAGCCGCCACTATTAATTCCCTTGCAATTGAAATTGGGATCGTTGTACTGCTCGCTAGTTGTCAGTGTGTCTCCGGGCCATGTGGATACTCCGCCACCGCTTCCTTGATTGCAGTTTAAAATGCAGCCCTTGCCCGCGTCAACCACCGACGAATACATATTGACGTAGACCGATTTGGCGTTCTTCCAGAAGTCAAACATAACACCACCGATCCAAAGCGCCCCGGGAGCCCATGGCATTTTAGCGGCACATTTATAAGGCTTCCCGTCCTTCTGGTAGCAACCGTTCGTCGGGACCAGTGTATTGTCATCCACCTTTTTTAGACACGCAGTACCAAGGTCACCGTCTTCCGCCGACGTGCAATTACAGTTATCGCAATTGACTCGCCACTTAAGCGGCGGTACTGGGTTATTTTTGTATGTTGGCGCAAAGGGATACATGAATTGATTCACAGTACTAATGTTATTTAGCGATGGCCAAATCTTGTCAAATGTAGTATTGGAATTGCCGTCCTTCAATGACCTGGTCAGCATATCGGAACTAACGGCACCAGCATCCTGTGGCACCGGGGACACGGCCATTGAGATATTGCACTGCGGGTCCCCGGTAAGATAGGTTTGTCCGTTGTGGGCTATTACCGAATAGACCTCGTAGCTACTGTTGCGGTAGCCGTCATAAGTCAGCCTATCGTTTGAGGCGTCAATGCGCTTTGGATCAACCAGCATATCCAGGAAATACTGGAAAAGGGCGCTATTGGGCACCGTAAATGACTCGGGCGCCGTTACATTAGACGAGGGCACAAATAAACTCCAAATCGCCAGCCAATAGTAGTTTGTAATAATATCGGCCTGTATTGCGGCATTGTTTAGAGCCGCGGTAATAATAATGCCCGACTCTTTTTGGCCCGGCAGTTGATTTAATCCCCAATTATTTGGGTTTCCGCCGGTAAAGTTCCAGGAGCCTTTGAAGACGGACGCTGTTTTTTTTGTTGTCATGTAGAAAGTTGTCATGTGCCGATGGTTGTGCAGCGGCGTCTGTCGAGAAGAAGGCCCCCAAGCCAATTTAGTTGTTGCCATGTCAAGTAAAAAGTAATTTTTTTTGCTATCCTGATTGATATATTGGTTAAATTGTTTAAGAGCCGAATTAGTGTCGCGGCAATAGGAACCCTTATTAGAACCGGCTACCGAGCCGCAACAAATATACGGGTTTTTATCAAAAATATTTCCATCTTTTTCATCGCAGCCGTGTTCATCGCATTTTGGGCATCCAACGTCGCCAATCGTGTCCGGGCTCCATGGCTTTTTGCTCAAAGAGTCAAAGAGCGGCGCCCCGCTAATTTCCCAGCGATCCACTAAAATAATAAATTTCATACCGGCATTTACTTTTTCGCAAATCTTTTGGACAACCGTAGAATCAAAAGACAAGAAATCTCCGTGGATAATAAGACAATCGTTGTTACCGCAGGCGTTCAATGTCACCCAAAACCATTCTAAGATTCCTTTTAGAGTCAACGTCGACTGTGGTTGGCTATCTGGCCACTTTGATTGGTCAAACTCGACGGACGCATAGTGCATCAAGACTCCGTCAAATTTTTCCATTTCAAGGTTATTGTGAATGCTAACGGCGTCAAATATATTTTTTGCGTTGCTTACACCGTCTTTAAGGTTTTTGCCCGAAAGCGAAAGACTACCTGATTTCACAGTAGCCGTGCATTTTCCGTCAACACACACCAAACTACCTTTGCAGCCGCATTTTCCACCACACCCGTCCGTACCTCCACATGCCGCACTATCGCACTTGGAAATACACGAGGGAGACCGATCGATGCTAGTCTTAAATTGCCAACCCGTACCAGCACCCCAAAGACTAACCACAACTATAAGCACAACTGTTAGTACTATTATTGCCAAAATTTTTTTTGAATTCATCTTTTTTTAATAATTCTTAACATATTTATAAAACATGTTTAAAAAAATTTTTAATTTAAATTCTCTTATTATATTGTTAGCCGTTGCAATAATCACTGTTGTTTTTCTTTGGGGATATTTCACACAATGGAGATACTGGGTCGTCAGTTCCCCCGGAACAGGCCCGGTTCCAGCACTGGGAGTTGCTACGCCGGGTACCTTTGAGGCAAATGACAAGCAGCTACTGGTGCAGAGGTACATTTTTTCCAATTACCCAAAAATATCAAAAGATCTCTGTTCCCCGGACTTCTGGAAAACCCTGGATTTTGTGTGGAATATGACATGTACCGATAGCGTGACACCCGATGCCCAATCATATATTCCAAACCCTAGTAAAACCAACAAAGGCAATGCAGTGTTTCGCCACATTGTGAGACAGTTTCAAATGGCCATTGTGCCAGACCAAACGTGCAAGTGGTTAACGTTTAGCCCGGATTTGAATACCATCAAGGACAGTACCCCGACCGCAGGGTTTACCTATAAACCAACCGATTCATTTGTTAAAATGGGAAATATTTCGCTTCCGCTATTTGATATGTACCTGCTGCCGCTCTGTAGCTGGCACATGAACAGCAGTCTATCGTCCAAGGTCAATGCCATTGCCGTGAACCGGTATCCCCAGGGCCACTTGAGGACCCGGGCACTGGCTTACGCCGCCCCTGGAACGGCAAATGAAATTATTAGTCCGGGGGTTTTACCGGGCGTTGACTCCGTGATTATAAATAGTGGTTTTAAAAGCAATTCTAGCGTCGAGGTGATACATTGCGACACCCATTTAACCAGTATGGCAAGTAGCCTAGACTGTCTTAATTCTTGCGACCTTCTTGGGAATACCTGTGGATCCCACGGGCCTCCTGGGGTCGGTTACGGTAAATGGGTTTACTATGCCCGGGGCTCTGGCCTTTTCACGAACCTAGGAAAAACTATTGTTTTTCGAAATAAAATCGATGCCATCATGGGCAGCATAAACGTTTGGGACGGAAAGGATGCTCGTGACAAAGGCGCCTATGTTGATGATGCATACAAGGGCACGCTCAAGGGCACATTCGATAGTTCAAAACTAGAGAGTTGGCAGCGCTTTGTAGCGGACAAGGACGGCACCGTCATGCTTGCCCTACAGACTCTGCTTACCGGGTCTTGTCTTTCGCCACCGCCTATAGGCAAAAAATTTCCGGGAAAACCTACTACTGCAAAAATTTCTCTTCTTGACAGTGATCAACGAAAAAATAATTGTTATGATTATTTAGGAATTGGTACTGAAAATTACAATACCGGTCCCTGTGCCTCGAATGCGAAGTACCCTTGTATTTATGACGCGAAAACCCCGTCAAATAAGTGTAATGAAACCGTAGTAGCGCTCTGGTGGTTTTGGGCCGATGACGGCAGTCACCAGGGAAACTGGGGTTTACTGGCACCGTTGGCTCCGCAGAAATTTACCGAGCCATCGGACATATGTGCTTGGGTTTTATGGGCCTGTGTCAATGGCTATGACTTTGCAACCAATCCCGAAGGTTACAGTTGGGGCGATGCGGTAACCAATAAGTATTTGAACAGTAATTTTAACCCTAAACAATTGGCCGACAATTCTATAATGTTAAATAGTTTTCTTAGCAATATGAGCAATAGCGGGTATACGACCGATGACTTTTTAATTAATTTAGCAAACTATATGAAGCTAGACTCTGTGCAATTAACAACAAGCCAAATTCTTGGTAATGTTATTGGGTTTGAGATTTTTATTTTCAGCGGTACCGTAAACAATAAAAATAGTGATTCTGCGGCCTGGGTTTGTGACCGGGTGGATAACGATGCAAATATGGAGTGTATCGGTTCTCCGGGAGAAAAATCAAATTGGCTTGGTGGCGAAAAATCTCTTTTCTTTTTAAAGG
>Ga0209443_1001567_pt1 | contig 14174 bp, 10 predicted proteins | sample LauGreBMM110DCMD_2_FD_187571 | JGI IMG/M metagenome (GOLD analysis project Ga0209443, IMG submission 187571) | Freshwater lake microbial communities from Lake Michigan, USA - Su13.BD.MM110.DCMD (SPAdes) (version 2) | ecosystem: Environmental > Aquatic > Freshwater > Lake | place: Lake Michigan... | reverse complement strand
TCAAATCACATGTTGGATTTTCTTGAAAATTTTCTTGAGGAGATATCATAAAAAAAACCTCTAAAATTGCTTTAGAGGTTTTTGGTACGACTGTGGGCGATGAGGGGTTCGAACCCCCGACCCCCTCGGTGTAAACGAGGTGCTCTGAACCAGCTGAGCTAATCGCCCCTATTGGGAATGCAAATATACATCAGTTTTTCGTATTCACAAGAAAAAAACAGAAAAACTATAAAATTTCCGCCACTACAAAAGTGCTTCCTCCTATGAATATAAAATCAGACTTCGAGGCATTTTGCAATGCTTTTGTATAAGATTCTGAAACAGAATTATATACTTTTCCTGTTAATCCGAATTGAGTGGCTTTTTCTTTTAGAATTTGAGAGCCTAAACCCCTGGGGATATTGGGTTTGCAGAAATAATAGATGGCATCAGAAGGAAATAGAGGCAAAATTTCATCTAAATCTTTGTCGTTTACCACACCTAAAATAATATGTAAAGTATCAAATTTTTCTTTTTGAATTTGCTTCATGACAATTTCCAAACCATTTTTGTTGTGCGCCGTATCACAAATGATTTTGGGGAATTCGCCCAGTTGTTGCCATCTTCCTTCAAGTCCGGTGTTTTTTACAACATTCAACAAACCCGATTTGACATTGGCTTCCGAGATTTTAAATTCCTTTTGAGAGTTTATTATGGTAACAGTTTGCAAAACTGTTTTAGTATTATAAACCTGATAATCTCCAATTAAATCGGAAGTAAGGGGCTCTTGAATCAAATCGGAAGCAAAATAGATTTCAGAATGATTCTCCTTAGCTTTTGCCAAGAAAACAGCTTTTGTTTCATCAGTATATTCTCCGATAATAACTGGAATTTTAGTTTTGATAATTCCTGCTTTTTCATAAGCAATCGCCTCAAGAGTGTTTCCTAGAAATTGGGTATGATCCAATCCGATATTTGTAATCACTGATACAAGAGGTATAATAACATTGGTAGCGTCTAATCTTCCGCCCATTCCTACTTCGACTATTGCGATGTCCACTTTCTCTTTTGCAAAATAATCAAAAGCCAAGCCCACGGTCATTTCGAAAAAACTCAAGTTATTAGATTCAAAAAATACTTTGTTCTGATTGATGAAATCACACATAAATTCCTCCGATATTTCTATTCCGTTGATCTTGATGCGTTCCCTAAAATCTTTTAAATGTGGCGAGGTATATAAACCCACTTTATAACCTGCTTCTTGAAGAATCGAAGCCAACATATGTGAAGTGGAACCTTTGCCGTTTGTTCCCGCTACATGAATACAATTGATATTTTTCTGTGGATTGTCAAGATGATTTACTAGTAAATGAGCATTGGTTAAATCTTTTTTATAAGCCGAAGCACCTTGCAATTGGTACAAAGGCAATTGATTAAACATCCAGTTTGTCGTTTCTTGATAGTTCATTTATCTAATAAAATAGTAGTTATTTGAAATATTTTTAGGTTTTTTTAGTTTAATAGTAGATCGAAAAGTATCTTTGATTGCAAAATTGAAATAATTTTTAGAATTAATGCTTAAAATAATAATATATGTTTAGTTTAATACAATTACAAGCCGATACCATCGCAAATGCTGCATCAAATGTAGCTATTGAAAAAATTGCTCCCAATACGGAAATCTCTGTTTTAGAATTTATTTTTAAAGGAGGTTTTTTCTTAATCCCAATTGCAATATTGTTGTTTTATACTTTTTACGTGATTATAGAGCGTTATTTATACATTAATAAAGCTTCGAAAATCGACTATTTATTAATGCGCGATGTGAGAGATAATCTCAATTCTGGTAATTTGGATTTGGCACGATCTATTGCTGAAAGAAGCAATACCGCATCTGGAAATATTATAAAAGAAGGGATTCTGGTTATTGGAAGACCTATTGCGGAGATTGAATCGAATATGGATCGTGCTGCTGACATTGAAATTGGCGAGATGGAGAAACATTTAGGCCATTTAGGCCTTATTGCTGGGATTGCGCCAACATTGGGATTTATTGGAACCATTTCTGGAGTTATAAAAATATTTTACAGCATTTCAGTTACAGAGAACATCAGTATTGGTAATATTTCGGGAGGATTGTACGAAAAAATGATTAGTAGTGGTTCTGGATTATTGGTTGGGATTATTGCTTATAGTGCCTATCATTTATTAAACGGAAAGATTGATAATTTTGCTTTAAGAATTCAGAAACAGATACTAGAGTTTGTCAATATTATTCAAAAATCATAACGATGTCGATAAAACGTAAAAGAAGATTTCATGCCGAAGTGGCGACCTCTTCATTAAGTGATATTATGTTTTTCTTGTTGTTGTTTTTCTTAATTATTTCTACTTTGGCGAATCCGAATGTTATTAAAATGACATTGCCTAAAGCTAAATCGAACGAGAAAACGAACAAGCAATTCATTAGTTTATCCGTTACCGAAGACAAACAATTCTATATCGATAAGCAACCGGTTTCATTTGAAGCTCTGGAAACTACTTTGATGTCTAAAATGAATACCCAAAAAGACCAAACGGTGATTGTTAGAATTCCGTTCAATCTACAAGTGCAAGACTTGGTTGATGTATTGCAAATTGGGGTAAGAAATAATTTGAAGTTTGTCATTGCCACAAGTCCGAAATGATTTAGAATTTGTTACTTGCTGCGATAATCTGTTTTTTTACGTGGTCTAGTTTCTAATTCAAATTGAAGTTATAAACAATTTTCCCCACTTGTTTTTCTGGCGCATCGTTACTAGAATCCCATCTCGTATTCATGGCAGCAATAGTTGCTTGATCTAGTAAACATTTTGCGGTATTGGTAGATCCCTTTACTCCAGCAATGGCATTTATCGTTTTTCCATTTCTGTCCACTGACACTTCAACAACTACCTTTCCTTCTTCGTTACAGGTATATTTTGGCGCGGGTTTAGAAATTGCTTTTCTGTTTCCTAACGAATAACCAGTTCCATTCCCTGCACCTCCGCCACTTCCAGCACCATATCCGCTACCGGTCCCAATTCCGTTTCCGGTGCCATTTCCTCCTCTAGCACCTCCAGAATATTCGTTGGAACTTAAACTGCCGTTTGATTTCCCTTTGTTCCCAGAAGTTTTATCATCACCATCGCCGCCTTTGTTGGAGCCTTTTAGAATGCTAGATAAAGCATCATTCGTGTTATTGGAAACTTTTGGTTTCACCACAACTGGTTTAGGTTCTTCTTTTAAAATGGTTGTTGTCTTTTTTGGTTTTTCTTTCTGCTGGATTACTACACTTTCTGCTGTCGCATTTTCTTGTGATAAAATAGCTTCTTGGGGAGTTGTTTTTGTTGGTGTTTGTTTTGTTTCATTTTTCACGTCCAAAACCTCACTTTTATAATTAGCTCCTGAACCTAGATCAGCGTCTCCAAAGTTTACTGTAACGCCGCCGCCACCGCCGCCACCTGTTAATTCAGCCAAGTTTGCAGGAGGCCAAAATCGGATAAAAAATAAAACTAGCAGTATAGTTCCATATAAAAGGAAGGATATTGCAATTGATTTCTTTTGGTCAGATGAAATGGTGGAACTCATTCGTATTTTGAAATTTATAAAAAAGGGGTTCTTTCTAAAAACGTGGAAATGTACTAAAAATTGTTGTCTAATAAAATGTTTATGGCTTCATTTTCAGGGATAGATTCAAACTTATAAATCCAATTATTCCAGCAGTGATGGAAGAAATCAAAATCATGAATTTTGCATTATTGATAATTGTTGCATCGTCGAATGCTAACAAAGTCACAAAAAAAGACATGGTAAAGCCAATTCCTCCCAAAAATCCTATGCCAAGGATTGACTTCCAATTTAAGTTTGTAGGGAGTTTACAAAACCCCATTTTCACTGCTAATAAACTGAGGGTAAATATTCCAATGGGTTTCCCTACGATAAGTCCTAAGGCTATTCCTAAACTATAATTTTGGGAAACTATTTCTCCCATATTTGAAGAAACAACTATTGCGGTATTGGCCAAAGCAAATAAGGGAAGTATCCAAAAGGCAACTGGTTTGTGTAAAAACTCCTGCAAAACATAGGCTGCTGATTTTTCAGTTCCGTTTCCAAAAGGGATTGCAAAGGCGAGTAAAACCCCAGTAATAGTTGCGTGAACCCCTGAATGGAGCATAAAATACCACATTAGAATCCCTCCTGCTAAATAAGGAATCAAGGATTTTACTTTAAGTCGGTTGAAAATTAATAATAAGACAAAAATGCCTAATGCAATGAAGAGGTTCGTCCAAAGTAATGTTTCGGTGTAAAATAGGGCAATTACTATAATAGCTCCCAAGTCATCAATCACCGCCAATGCGGTTAAAAATACTTTTAAGGAAATAGGGACTCTTTTTCCCAATAATGATAAAATTGTCAAGGCAAAAGCGATGTCAGTTGCCATTGGAATTCCCGCTCCGGATTGTGTTGATGTTCGAAAGTTCAGCAACAAAAATATACCTGCTGGAACAATCATTCCTCCCAATGCCCCAAAAATGGGTAAAAGTGCTTTTTTAATAGTGGATAATTCACCTTGGTAGATCTCTCTTTTCAATTCTAAACCAATCAGTAAAAAGAAAATAGTCATGAGTCCATCATTTATCCAATATTCAATGGGTTTTCCAGCAAAATTGGTATGCCAAAAATGCAGGTAACTGGAACTGAAAACAGAATTAGCCAGTGATAATGAAATGGCCGTACAAGCTATCAAGATAATTCCGCTAGCTTTTTCGCTTTTGAAAAATTCTGCAAATAACTTTACAGTTATTCTTTGTTGTGTCTTTTTTTTCATTTTCTGATCATCAAGCTAAATAAATTGCACCTGAACTATGGTCTATTTTTGCCCCAGTCACGTTGCTCAAAATATTGATTTCACCTTTTAATTTCAAAACACCAAGCAATGCAAAAATAAGCGCTTCCTTAAATTCTAAAATTTTAGCTGACGGAATGACGATTTTCATTTCAGGCAAATGATGCTGAATGCGCTCTATAAGAAAATCATTGTAAGCACCGCCGCCAGTGACTAAGATTTGCCCTTTTTTGTTGGGTAAGGCCATTGCCGTTTGCAAAGCGACATGCTCAGTAAAAGTTCGTAATTTGTCTTCAATAGAGATTTTGAAACTTTCGATTAGGGGTATTATGATTGCTTTTACAAATTCGAAACCCAGAGATTTCGGAAATTTTTGATGGTAATACTCCAATAAGTTCAATTGACTCAATAAATCTTGATTGATTTCTCCAGTTCTAGAAAGCTGTCCTTTGTCATCGTAATCCAATCCCAATTGATTGGCATAATAATTCAAAACCGTGTTTACTGGCGAAATATCAAAGGCGATTCTTTTACCTATTTGTTCAAAGGACACATTCGAAAAACCGCCTAAATTCATGCAATAATCATATTCTGAAAATAACAGCTGGTCGCCAATTGGAACCAAAGGAGCGCCTTGACCACCCAATTGAACATCTTGAGCCCTGAAATCACAAACTACAGTTTGATTAGTCAAACTTGAAATTTCAGGCAAATTGCCAATTTGGAGTGTCACCCCTTTTTCGGGTTGGTGTAAAATAGTATGGCCATGGGAGCAAACCGCATCAAGATTCTCTATTTTATGTTTTTCGATAAAACCAGTAATCATTGTAGCTAGCAACTTGGTGTATTCTTCGTTTAGTTTTTTCAGTGCAATTTCGGAATAATCTATGGCCGATTTTAATTTGGTTATCCATTTTTGGCTGTAGCCAACAGTTTCACTTTCGATAATCTTGAAAGTCCATTTATTGTTATGCAATGTCAAATAAATATGGGCCAAATCAACACCATCAAGTGAGGTGCCAGACATAACTCCAATAACTTTATAATAGTACTGTTTCATGGTTCAAATTTACAATTCAAAATAGAAAATCCAAGTATTAAAAATGTATCTTTGATAGTATTTATTTTATAAAAATATGGATTTTAGTCTAACCCAAGAACATTTGATGATTCAACAAGCCGCTCGTGATTTTGCTCAAAGCGAATTATTGGAGGGTGTAATTGAAAGAGATGAAAAACAAATTTTCCCAACCGATCAAATCAAAAAAATGGGAGAACTCGGATTTATGGGAATGATGGTGGATCCAAAGTATGGAGGAAGTGGCTTGGATACGATTTCTTACATTATTGCTATGGAAGAAATTTCTAAAGTTGACGCTTCCGCTTCCGTGGTAATGTCTGTAAACAACTCTCTTGTTTGTTGGGGGATACAAGCCTTTGGCACCGAGGCACAAAAACAACAATGGTTACCTCTTTTGGCTTCGGGCGAAATTCACGGGGCTTTTTGTTTAAGCGAACCCGAAGCAGGAAGCGATGCCACTTCGCAAAAAACTACCGCTATCGATATGGGAGATTATTATTTGGTCAATGGCACCAAAAACTGGATTACCAATGGAAATACGGCTTCGGTTTATTTAGTCATTGCGCAAACTCATGCGGAGAAAAAAAGCAAAGGTATTAATGTGTTGATTATGACAAAGGAGATGCCCGGTTTTACCATTGGTCCAAAAGAACAAAAAATGGGTATTCGCGGTTCTGACACCCATTCGTTGCTGTTTAACGATGTAAAAGTGCCCAAAGAAAATAGGATTGGCGCAGATGGTTTCGGTTTCAAATTTGCAATGAAAACCTTAGCTGGCGGAAGGATTGGTATTGCTGCTCAAGCATTAGGAATTGCTTCTGGTGCATATGAATTAGCACTGAAATATTCCAAAGTACGCAAATCTTTTGGAACAGAAATTTGTAATCATCAGGTAATCGCTTTCAAATTGGCCGATATGGCAGTCAATGTTGAAGCGGCTCGTCATCTGTGTATGAAAGCAGCTTGGGACAAAGATCATCATAATAACTACGATACAAGTAGCGCAATGGCAAAACTTTTCGCCTCACAAGTTGCTATGGATACTACCATTGAGGCTGTTCAAATTCATGGCGGGAACGGCTATGTGAAAGAGTACCACGTGGAGCGCATGATGCGAGATGCTAAGATTACCCAAATCTATGAGGGCACTAGTGAAATTCAAAAAATTGTGATTTCTAGAGGTATTATGGCAGGATAGTTAGGTGGAGTTTATAAATATAAGATGTTCTTTTTCCATGGGATAAAGGTATAAAAAAACCGTCTCAGTTTTGAGACGGCTTCTTTTAAACTCATTAAATTATTTAATTTACACTAAACTTATTTTTTTGAAGCATCTACTTCTCTGAGTGGTATTTGATATATCATTCTAGCATCCAATGCAGGGATAACAAGATCTGCTCCTGGCATTACCGCGTTTTCTCTGCCATCTTTTCTGTTTAAACCAGTGCCATTTCTAGCCATATCAAAAGAAGCAACACCATCACCCCATAATTCAATTCTTCGATACAATAAAATTTCATCAATCAAACCTTGACCACTTTTTGTTGATAAACTATAATTTGGATCTCTTACAGAATTTAAATCGAATAATACTTGTCTAGCTTCGCTATCTTTTCCTTGTCTTGCCAAAGCTTCAGCTTTAGTTAAGAAAAACTCAGTATTTCTGAGATAAATATAATCACCCTCAAAATTACCTGGCCCACCATCAGATATAAATTTAAGACTCGTATATTTTGGTGTAATATCATAGTGAGCCCATGTTCCTGGTACTATAACAACTCCATCAAGATATTCTTCTTCTGCAAACCATTTACGTCTTTTGTCTGTGACTGGTATAAGGTTGAATAAATTAGAATTTCCGGATTTAATATGATTCCATCCACTATATCCATCATTTATTTGGCTCATGTGAGAGAAAAAGGATGCATACACCTCAGTTGTACTTGCTGTCACGTCTGCCCCCCAAATAACTTCGGATAGAGACAGATTGTCAAAACCATGCAATACGTCATTACTAATAGTTCCTTTTTGCATAGCAATATCGGCATATTTCTCAGCCTCAGACCAATTTTTATAAGTTAAGTGATATCTTGCTAAGTATGCTGCAACTACTGAGGCATCAACTTCTTCTTTTGATTGTCTAGTATAATCTTTAAGTCCATTATAGGCGAGATCCAAATCTTTAAGAATAAGTGCTTTTACTTCACCTACTTTAGATTTGGGTTGTCCGACAAAATCTCCAAAATCAATAGGAATAGCTATTGTATTATCATCAGCTGTTGTGTGTTGATACATTCTTATTAAATAAAAATAGGCAATCGCTCTATAAGTATAAGATTTATATTTGTAGTTTAATGTTGTCTGTGGAGAATCATCTGGGATTGTATTAATGATATTATTTGCATTATTAATGATTTTATAGAAAAATCCCCACATGAAATCGTTATCTGCTGATGATAAATTAACATTAAGATAGTTGCTATAAGATCCGAAGTGAGTATTTCTACTCATATCCATATCATTACTTCTCAAATCCATACCAAGATCTACAGCTTTAATTCCAAATTGATTTTCGCCGGTTCCACCATCTCGTAAGTAAGATAAGATAGCTCCATCAAGAGCTTTAAGACCAATTGTACCTCCTGCACTCGCATTAGCTATGGCTTGAGAATCTGTCATGAATCGTTCGTTTTCAAAATCACGTTCAAAATCTGCACATGAAATTAAAAGCATATATGAAATAAGAATGACAAAAAACTTGTCAATTTGCATATTTAAAAATTTTAGTTTTTTCATAATTTTTTAATTAAGATTTATTTTTACTCCAAAAGCAATTGTTCTATTTGCACTATATTCAGGAGAGGTCGCGCCAACAGAACTAAGACGTGGGTCATAACCTTGTCTTGCACTGTATAATAAAAAAGCGTTGTTAATTGTAGTATAAAGTCTAATAGTATCTATGTGGGATTTTTTAATGAATTCATTTTTAAAAACATAACCTAAGTTAATATTGCTTAAACTCAAATAGCTTAAATCTACTAAATAGAGGTCTGAAAGACTATATTGTAATGGACTCAATGGATCCATTCTAGGCAAGCTTGCTGTAGGATTATCAAAAGTCCATGTTTTATTGTAATCAGGAAAATTTGTCACCTGTTCGGTAGCGCTTAATAATCCAAAATATTCGTAATCTAGTCCATATCCACCCATTTGATAGGCAAATTGAAGACCTAGAGAAAAATTCCCTATTTCAATATTTGTTCCAAAACCACCCGTAATAGAAGGAATTGCTTTTTTATTTAAAAACTCCCTACCGTTTTTAACAGCATCGGCATATGTTTCTGTAATTATGGTTTTTCCAGTTGCATCTTTAGTATACCATTGCGCATTTCCATTCGTTGGATTTACTCCCGCAGATTTCACCATATAATAATCATAAATACTTCTACCTACAACCCTTCTAAAGGTTCCACTTTGTATAGAGTCTTTTGGAAGTTCTGTTATTTCATTATTGAGTGTTGAAAGATTTGCATTAATGTTGATATTGATTTTTTCTTTTCTAATAGCATTCCATGTAATTTCAGTTTCAAGACCACTATTTACCATGGATCCAAAATTTTTGGGACTTGTAGCTTGACCAGTCGATAATTGGATTGGATTATTAAATAAAAGATCATTAGAGCTTTTTCTATAATAACCAAGTGATAAGTTTACTCTATTGAAAAGCCTCATTTCATAACCAATATCGAAACTAGCAGCTTTTTCCCATGTTATTTCTTTATTTCCTAAACTAAACAACGTCTGAGTCAATACACCATTGCTTTCCCCGATTGAATATTGACTTTCATAAGCCACTAAATTACGAGTCCCTGACCCATCATCATAAAGCAATCGATCGTTTCCAGTTGTTCCATAGTTTACTTTAAATTTAGCATAGTTTATAACTTTTGAATTTTTAAGAAAATTTTCATTACTTAAAATCCATGAGGCTCCAGCAGACCAAAAGGTTCCCCATCTTGAGTCTGGATGGAAAACCGAGGAAGCATCATTTCTAGCAGTAAGATTTAAGAAATAGTTATTGTCTAAGCCATATATAAATCTAGAAAAATATCCCTCTGTTATGTAGTTAGTATTGTAGTTACTTGCAGATCCATACACAGATGTATTGTCTAGGATTGGGCTAAAATTACCTATAATATTTCTTTTGGATAGTGAAAGTGTTGTGAAATTTTCTTCATAGGTTTCGTGTCCCAATAAAACATCATAACTATGACGCCCAAAAACTTTTTTCCAAGTTAACAATTGTTGATTTGTAAGTGCTGAAAAATTATTTCTACCATTAGTTAGTAAACCATTTTCTGATAGTGCATATGCCCCAGCTTCTGGTTTAGTAAAGTCAATTGTTTTACTAACTTCTGTCAAAAGGTTTACAACATATTCGAATTTTATATCAAGAGGTAAAACAATTTTAGCTCTAAAGGCTGAATTATATTGGTCTCTTTCAAATGAATTTATTGAGTTTTCTATTACCGCAAGAGGATGTTCTCCTATGGCATATTGTCTTGGCCCTCTTGAAGATCCATTTGAAAAAAGTTGAGTAGAACCAAAGTCATAGGCTATACCACTAGGATTATTTGCATTTGGAATCGGTTTCCAATTTTCATCATATTTGAAAACCGGATAAATTGGAGCAATTCTTCTAGTCCAAAAGAACGCATTCGCATAGTTTGAGTCACCATCATTTGGAACGAATTGACCGTTAGATTTTGCATAAGAAACGTCTCCACTTAAAGTTAATACTTTGGCAATATTCGATGAGTTTAACTTTAATCGGCCTGTATTTCTTTTGAAGTTACTTCCAACAGTATATCCGTTATCGTTTTGATTACCCAATGAGAAGTAATATGATATATCTTCAGAGCCTCCGGATATATTTAAATCGGTTGAATTAAGTATAGCATTATCTCTAAAAAGAGCGTCTTCCCATCTGTCATTAACTAAAAGGCTTGCAGAGCTATTGAGTCTTCCCGTGTTTGGATCAATTAAAGTAACATCAGAAACATTGTAAACATTGTATCCTAATTTATTAATTAGATTAGTAGAAGCATAATCTCTTGCTTGTTGGGTGGTTATAGGAGTACCTGCTGTATTTTGTTTGTAAAATTCAGAGTTCGCAAGGACACTGTGATAAGATTCATAAAATTCACCAGGAGTTTTGATAATATTATATTCTTTAGTAGCTCTTTGAGTAATACCAATTCTAGTATCTACACTTATTTGTGTTTTATTTTTTGAGCCTTTCTTGGTAGTTATTAATAAAACACCATTAGACGCTTTATTACCGTATAAGGATGTTGAAGAAGCATCTTTTAGAACGTTAGTTGATTCAATGTCTTGTGGATTAATACTACTCAAGCTTCCAGAATAAGGAACGCCGTCTAAAACGATAAGTGGAGCGCTATCCGCATTTATAGAGCCAAACCCTCTAATTCTGATGATAGGATCAGCACCAGGTTGTCCACTTGATTGAATAATTCTCAATCCAGAAGCTAAACCTTCAAGTCCTTGAATTGGGTTTGAAAATGTAAGATTTTCGATTTGTTTAGCATTAATTATACTTATTGATCCTGTAAGTGAGGCTTTTGATTGGGAGCCATATGCTACCACAACTTCTTCCAGAGTTTGTGAATCTTCCTGTAGTTTCACATTAACTGTAGCTGATCCAGCCATAACTTCTTGAGTTTTCATGCCAATAAAGCTGAAAATCAAGATCTGGTTTGGTGATGCTTTGATGGAATATTTTCCGTCAAAATCAGTTTGCGTCCCGGATTTTGTCCCTTTTACCAATACACTCACGCCCGGTAGAGGCATTGCTGCATTATCAGAAACAATACCCGAAACGGCTCTCTCTTGCGCAAAAGTGATTTGCGCCACAAATACTATTAATAGTACTAAGAATCCATTAAATTTTAGTCTCATTGTTTGTATATTTTAAATTAGTGTTTCAAATTTCTTAATAATTTGTTAACTTTCCTAATAAAATGTGTTTTTTTTTATACTTGGACACACATTTATTGGACAAATAGGTTAAGATTTGTTGTTTATTACCAGTTTCAGACTAAGTTATCAAAACTTAACACCATATTTTATATTAATAATGGTGTTGTAGAATTTTACCTCCTGATTGTTAAAACTTCCATTAGCGAAAGTTATTTGCAACACTCCGTTTTTTGTGGTTAGTCCAATTCCTAATCCCAATCCTATTAGACTTCCCTTGTTTTTTGAGCTATTATCTTGATAGTAACCATAATCCGTAATAGAATGAATGTATAAACTTGGAGAAACCAGATATCTATATTCTGTTTGTATGGTCGTCAAGAAATTGGCTTGTAAACTATTTTCCACAAATCCGCGTATGGAATTGCTTCCTCCAAAGCGAAATAATTCATTTATGATATAGGTGTTACTTTTTAAAAAATAAGTATGTTGATTTAGGTTAATACAGTTTTTTTGATTCAAATAAAAGTTATTCATAGCGTCTAGCTTTATGTAAAACTGTATGTTAGTTCCAATAGTTTCGGGTGAATCATTTGTTATTCTTTTTCCTAATCCCGTTGTGACGAAAAGACTTGATTTTTCTGGGAATGTTGAATTGTCGTAATCAGATATAGAATACTTTACATTAGAGGTAAAAAAAGAGTTTTTGTAGTCGCTTACCGTTTTATTATTTGAGTTTTGGATATCGCTGGATTCAGTTGCCTGATACCCCAAATATATTCGGGTATTATAATCTATATAATATCCTAATTCTATTGCTGTTTGTGTGTTTTGAAAGATGCTGTCTTGTTTAAATATTTGAATTTGAGCTTTTAATCCTAGAGGACTTTTAAATAAATAAGGCAATTCTATTCCGGTCTTGAATGTTTTTTGGTTATTGCCATCGCTTTTCCAATATAATGAAAACTGCTCACCTACTTTCAAAGTGTTTTCTAGTGTCACGTCTAAATAGCCATTAAGCCTAATTTTGTTGGTTTCATTATTGGCAAAACCAATATAGCCGTCGAAAGTATTGGATTTCCTTTTTTCTAAATACACATATACTTTGGTGGTGTCTTTTGTGAATAAAATCTCGGGGTATTTTACCTGACTGACAAACTTGAATTTTTCAAAATCATCGTGAATTTGGCGCACAATATCCTGATTAAAAGTACTGTTATGGTATTTTCGGTGGAGTTGCGCCAAATGACCCTCGGGAAAACTGTTTTTTTTATCTCCTTCTGCATGTTGTAATACAATCGAATTTAATTGCCTTTGTGGACCTGTTTCAAATTGCAAATCGGCGTAAAGGATTTTATTTTTATTTTGTATAGAACTCAATTTCAATTTTGCTAATGCAAAGCCTTTTCGTTCTAATTTTTGTAAAGTATTACTCAAAAAAGAATCTATTTCGCCGTAAGGCATAATTAGAGTATCCTTTTTTTTATCTAGCCCAATCAAGTATTTGATAATGTTATTATCCATTTCAGTTTCGACTCCCTCTCCTTTGGAGAAGGTTGGGGGGAGGTTTTTTCTACCTATATACATATGTATGGCATTTATTCTTTCGCCCAAACGGAATTTCGCAACGTAGCTAGAGTCATTTTCTTTAGCGTTTTCCAACATTCGATTCTCGAGATAGCCCATTTTTGACAGTTTTTCGATTGCTGTAGCCAGTTCGTCAACTATGGATTTTAAATTTTTGTGAATTGTATTGTGATTTAGGGAATCAAGTGTTTTGGTTTCAGATTCGGAACTTCCAATTAGTTTCAATTGAAAATTTTGGGCAGAAGATTGCAGCCCATAGGTCAAAAACAATATAGAAAACGCAAAAGATTTCAAAGGAATTAAAGTTTTAATAAAAGTAATACAAATTCAGATGTTTATTGCGGAACAACACGGTTGAATTAATGTAACGAATTAGCCTTAAAAGTATTGTTTTATTTTTAAAAATCAGTGCTGCAATGGACATTCGGTATCTCTTTAGAAAACAAATAATTACTTTTGTGAAAATTAATTAATTATGATTTGTTTAGTAAAAAATATTTTATACATTTGCAACCCCGTAAAAAGCGGGAATTTTAATATATAAGAAATTTTTAGTATTAATTATGCCAACAATTCAACAATTAGTAAGAACAGGAAGAACTCAGATAACTAAGAAGAGTAAATCGGTTGCTTTAGATTCTTGTCCTCAAAGAAGAGGGGTTT
>Ga0209443_1001566_pt1 | contig 14176 bp, 14 predicted proteins | sample LauGreBMM110DCMD_2_FD_187571 | JGI IMG/M metagenome (GOLD analysis project Ga0209443, IMG submission 187571) | Freshwater lake microbial communities from Lake Michigan, USA - Su13.BD.MM110.DCMD (SPAdes) (version 2) | ecosystem: Environmental > Aquatic > Freshwater > Lake | place: Lake Michigan... | reverse complement strand
ACCATTACAAGGACCTACTTGTTAATCAATCTACCCCCTGGGTAAATATTAGCGGTAATTATCAACAAAGGCTCGAGAATGCTATCAATGCCATAGACTCAGTTTGTATTAAAACCAGCCCTGCTTTTTAAACATTCTAAGCATTAAAAGAGGAATAAGTAACATTAGAGCAACCGAAATAAAAAATCCCCACTTATCGTGCAGCAAAGGAATCGATTCAAAATTCATTCCAAAGATTCCGCCAATCACAGTAGCTGGAGCCAATAAACAGGTAACAATAGCCATCACCTTCATCACCTCATTCATTTTTATATTTACATTACTCAGGTAAAGATCATGTAAGTTCATCATCATATCCCGATAGTTTTCTGCAAGGTCATTGGCTTGTACAATATGATCATAAACATCCTTAAAATATTTTTCAGTCCTCTCTTCAATTAGCTCGCTTTCGCTTCTTAATATTCCATTTATTAATTCGCGAACTGGTGCAACACTACGTTTGAGAATAATCATTTCCTTGCGCAACATATTAATTCTGGCCAATGTTCGCTTGTTTGAATTTCTAACGATGTCTTCTTCTAAAATTTCAATTTTATCGCCTAGCTTTTCCATTACACTATAATAATTATCAACTATCAAATCAAGCAAACAATAAAATAGATAATCTGCATTATTATGTCGGACCTTACTTCCGGCAATTTTTAATTTTTCTCTTAGCGGGCTGAAAACATCTCTTATTCCGTCTTCCTGAAAACTAATTACAAAGTTTTTACCAAGTACAATACTGATTTGCTCTATTTCAACGGTGGAATCTTTTTCATTAAAATAAAGCATGTTGAGCAAGCAAAATAACAAGCCGTCAATCTCGTCCATTTTTGGTCGATGGCCCACACTTAAAATATCTTCTGCTATCAAATAATGAATACCATATTTATTACAGATTTCCTCTACGTCTGTCTTTCTCAATCCATCTACATTTAACCAAGTGGTGGAAGGTGAATTGAAATAAGAAAAACAAGAAGGCACCGTTGGTAATTCTTTCGCTTCTAAATCTTGAGCATCGAAATCATACACAAAAAGCTTAACCGCTTCCGGCTCTTTCCTTGTAGATATTGCAGTTGGATTTACCTGTAATATTTTTTTTGTCCGCAGAAGTTCTAGTGGATTCAATAAATAAGAAAAATAATTACGGGTTTGCATTTTTAAGCGTTTAAAAAAAATGAAGTCCTCCTGGAAATTATGATCTACATTAAAAAACCGAAGTTAATACTTCGGTTTATTGAATGATAAAATATTTTATTGGATTTTTTAAACTCGTTTTATCTGTTATTCGATTTTTGCGGCCCTGGTCCTCTTCTTCTTCCTCTATCGGAAGAATTGAAATTATTTCCACTTTTTTTGAAGGGTGGTTTGTGGGGAGCACTTGAAGGCGAAGCAAAAGATGCAGCACTTAATGGATAAGGGTGGCTGTCTACCACTGGAATATTTTTCCCTATCAACTTCTGTATATCTTTTAGTTCAGTTCGTTCGTCATGATCACAAAAAGAAAAAGCAATTCCCGTATTACCCGCTCTACCGGTTCTTCCTATCCGATGAACATAGGTTTCTGGTACATTGGGTAATTCGAAGTTGATTACATGAGAAAGCTCATCTATATCAATTCCCCTTGCCGCAATATCGGTAGCAACCAATACTCTTAGATTTCCATTTTTAAAATTAAGTAGTGCATTTTGACGTGCATTTTGCGATTTATTACCGTGGATGGCTGCCGCAGTAATATTTTCTTTATGGAGTATTTTTACTACCTTATCTGCACCATGCTTGGTTCTGGTAAAAACAAGTGCCGTAAGAATTTTTTCATCTTTCAAAAGGTATAATAATAGGCCTGGCTTATTGTTTTTGTCTACAAAAAATAAACTTTGGTCTATTGCATCAACTGTAGAAGACACGGGGGTTACTTCTACTTTTGATGGATGGGTCAGCAATACATTCGCAAGGGTTTGAATCTCTGGCGGCATGGTTGCCGAAAAGAAAAGTGTTTGTCTTTTTACTGGTAATTTTATTATCACTCTTTTTACATCGTGAATAAAACCCATGTCGAGCATACGATCCGCCTCATCTAATACAAATATTTTTAAATGTTGCAATCCGATAAATCCTTGACTCATTAAATCTAATAATCTGCCTGGTGTTGCCACCAAAATGTCGACTCCGTTTTTTAACTGATTAGTTTGGTGAAGTTGAGATACTCCTCCAAATATTACAGCATGTGAAAGCCCTGTATATTTTCCATAAGAAGCAAAACTTTCATCTATTTGAATGGCAAGCTCGCGCGTAGGGGTTAATATAAGTGCTTTAATTTGTTTTCGTCCACGTTCATTCTCTTTGTCTTGATGAAGTATCTGCAAAATAGGAATCGCAAAAGCAGCTGTTTTTCCTGTTCCTGTTTGAGCACAACCTAACAAATCTTTTCTTTCTAATACCAGTGGAATAGATTGTTGCTGAATAGGAGTGGGGGTAGTGTATCCTTCTTCGGCCAATGCCTTAAGGATAGGTTCAATTAATTCTAAATTTTTAAATGCCATTGAATGGTTTAATTTTATAAAGGCTGGCAAAGACGTTGCATTTTCTGAATCAGCGGAAATTTTTTACCACATCGGCTTACAACCTGCCGTATGTTTATAGTGGAGTAGAATTCAAAGGTAGGCTTTTGTTTTTTGATAGGGTTAAAAACTAGTTATCGGCTATTTTTCAATAAACTAAATATGCAACCTGTTTCGAAAATTTATTTCTTTATAAAAATGAAAAGCCGATACAAAATGTATCGGCTTTTTACTCAATCGATTAAAATCGCTCGTATAATTTTCTTAAACGATCTCGGTTCATTTGTTTTTCCCAATCTTTACCCAAGGCATTTTCCCAAAGTGGTTTCATACCCAAAGACACATCAATCATTTTATTAAATTGCTCATCCGTAAGATTGGCACAAATATTTTTAGGAATATCAATCTGATGGATATCTACCATTTTCTTAAACTCCTTTACCCCTTCTGGATAAAATTCTTCTAAATGATCAAATACAATACAATTACCAATTCCGTGTTTTGTACCCAATAAATAACTTATTCCATAACTAACGGCATGGGCTACCCCAACTTGAGAATAAGCAATACTCATTCCCCCTGCATAAGAAGCCATCATTAACTTGTCATCACTTTCATCATCCCAACTATGTTTATTTACATAGACTTCCCTACAAAGCTCTAGCGCTTTTTCTCCATAACTTTTACTGAATTCATTTAGATAAGTACCGGCAAGGCTTTCTATACAATGTATATAACAGTCCATCCCAGTATAAAAACGTTGATTAGCTGGTGCATTACTAGTAAGTTGGGGATCAAGCACAATCTGATCAAAAGGAGTAAAATCAGAGTTCATGCCCAGCTTTTTTGTTGGGCCAGTAAGTACCGTTGTTCTACTTACCTCTGCACCCGTTCCACTTAAGGTTGGTATTCCTACTTTATATACACCTGGATTTTTTACTAAATCCCATCCCTGATAATCTGCACTACTACCAGGATTATTCATCATTAGCGATACTGCCTTTGCGAGATCCAAGGCAGAGCCTCCTCCTATTCCTACTATACCACTCACCGTTCCGAATTGGTCCTTGAGTCGTTGGGCGATATTGTCTACATAGCTGGTTTTAGGCTCATTGGTAACATCTACGTAAATAATTTGGTCTCTACCTCTTGCTGGAACTCTATTAGCCAACTCTTTTCCTTCAAAAAAGTGATCCACCAAAAATACCATGGGGGAAGTCCCTTTTCTTTGGGGTTGTAGTATTTCATCTAATTGGTTGAATGCGCCACGTCCATAAACAACGTAACCAATCATTTTGAAGTTTCTAAAATTCATACTGCAATTTAGTAAGAATGGTTTAAATATAAACTGATGCTTCAGAATTCATATCCGCCATCGGCGGACCCGATTCAAATCTCCCTCTCGCTACATGAAAATCAAGGACCTGCGTTAAATCGTGGGTACTTTGTTGTTTTTGCGTGAGAAAAAGAAGACTTTTAATAACCATTTTGAATTTGATTAATGTTTTAATTTTTGTTTAAAGACAAAAGGTAAAAACACCATTATTTATTAATAAAATTTTACACAACTAAAAGCCTATATTGTATTGATGAAAGATACTAGATGCTATTTTTTAAACTCTATTTAACAATCGACAATTATGAAATATCTACAATTAATTTGCTTACTTCTACTAATTCAATTGTCCGTTTGTGCACAAAAACCAAGAGCAAGAGATATTGGTATTCCTTTTAATGGTATAACAGGCAAGTTTAATGCAATAACAGACGTGAAAGGTGTAGAAGTTGGATATAGCACTATTATTTCAGGACAAGGTAAAAACATTAGAGGAAAAGGACCCGTTAGAACGGGAGTTACTGCAATTTTACCAAGAGGCAGAAATAATAACCCTGTTTTTGCGAATTGGTATTCGTTGAATGGAAATGGGGAAATGACAGGAACAACCTGGATAACAGAATCAGGATTTTTGGAAACGCCTATAATGATTACTAATACCAATAGTGTGGGTGTTGTTAGAGATGCTGTTTTAAAGTGGTTTGTAAAAAGCAATTGGTATAAAGAGGATTATTGGTATACTTACCCTGTAGTAGCAGAAACCTATGATGGGGACATGAATGATATTTATGGGTTTCATGTAAAAGAAAGTAATGCATATGAAGCTTTGGATGGTGCAAAAACAGGCTATATAAAAGAAGGGAATGTTGGAGGTGGTACAGGGATGATGTGTCTTGGTTTTAAAGGTGGTACAGGAACATCTTCCAGAGTTGTAAGAATTAAAGATTCAAATTATACTGTTGGTGTGTTGGTGCAATCAAATTTTGGCTCCAAAAGAAATCTGACAATTGCAGGTGTTCCCATCGGCAAAGAATTAAAAGATACAATGAACTATGAAATTAAAGCACCGCCAGCATATAGAGACGAGGGAAGCGGTTCAATAATTGTTGTAGTTGCAACTGATGCACCATTATTACCTCATCAATTAAAAAGAATTGCTGCTAGAGTTCCATTGGGCATAGGGGTAGTTGGTGGATTTGGCAGTAATGGCTCAGGTGATATTTTCATTACATTTTCTACTGCAAACCCAACTGCATTTCAAAGGAAAGAATTTACAAAATTAGATGGGATGCCAAATGATTTAATCAATCCATTATTTGAGGCAACTGTTCAGGCTGTAGAGGAAGCAATCATCAATGCAATGATTGCAGCAGAAACAATGGAAGGTATTAACGGAAATAAAGCCTATGGTCTTCCACATAATTTAGTTATTGACCTATTAAGAAAATACAATAGAATAAAGTAAGAATAAAGCAGCTAACAGTAAATTAGCAATAGGCAGAAATATTTGGTTCGGAACAATAAATACTGGTTTATATAAAATTGGTGGGGGAAATTTCATGAATTATTCCTCTAAATCTTATGACTTCTAGATCATGCTTCACTATAAGTCAAGGACTTATTTTAAATCATGGGTCCTTTTTAGTTTCTGCGGGAGGTGTTGATCTAAAAGTATTACTCCTTTAATGAGTTTAATTGGCTAGCTTATGATAGTATAAAAAAAATATAAATGAAAAAAATTATCAAAATTTATTCGCTTATAGTTCTATTGTCTTTAATTACATCTTCCAATGTTTTAATAGCTCAGGCTAATATAGATTCTATATTTAAATCTTATCAACTTTTTTTTAAAACCGTAAAGTATGGGCAAAATGATAGTGTTGGGAAGTACTATGATATTAGAGGTATTAAAATGTATGTAGAAGTTTATGGACAAGGCGAGCCTTTGTTGTTAATACATGGCAACGGGAATTCTATAAGAAATAATAGTCCAATAATCTACGATTTTCAAAAAAAATACAAGGTTATATCTGTTGATTGTAGGAGTTATGGAAAAAGTATTGATAAAGGCGATTCCTTGTCAGATGAAATGATTGCAGATGACATAAGTGAATTGTTGATTAAAATGAATCTAAATAGTGTTAATATTTTAGGTATAAGTTCTGGTGCTAATTCTGCTTTATGGCTTGCTTCGAAATACCCAAATCAAGTTAAAAAAGCTGCTATTGATGGAGCTACCTTGACATCTAGTGCTGAAACAATTGGTGAGTATTGGAACCAGCATCATAAAAATTTATTAGATAGTCTCAATAATATTCAAATTAAAACAGAAGATGATAAAATAAAATTAAAAAATATAAAAAGAGAATATAATTATATGACATTTGAAGATTTGCATAAAATTCAAGCGCCGACTATGATCATCTCAGGTGACTATGATATAATTAAGCCAAGTCATTCTGTACAAATATTTGAAAATATTAAAAAATCTTATTTATATATTCAACCTTCATCTGGACACTTGATTGCATGGATCTATAAAAATGAGTTTGTAAAAAATATAGATCATTTTTTTTCAACCCCATATAAGCAGTTTACTGAAAAAGATAAATCAGATTGGAATCCAAAATAAATTAAATTAAGGATTGTGATTTATCTATGTAGCAAATGATTCCATAAAATAATGATAATCTAAATATCCCTGCTTGAGGAAAACACCCCCTGAAATCGGTTCAAATCGGTTAATTTCGGTTTTACCAAAACATAAATAATTACAAATCAACGCTTTTATTTTTTTAAAAACTCTTCCTATCCGCCTTCGGCGGAACCCAGTTCAAATTCTAGTCTCGCTTCATTTAAATCAAGGGACCTGCCTTAAATCGTGGGAGGTGTTTTCTTGTATTTTTCAACTTAATCCCTAGAAAAAGTCATCAATAATTTTTAGCCTTTAGAAATGACAAGCGTGAATTTAGATTCCTTATAAATAATTGTGAATTACCTATAAATTTTTAATGTCTTGTCAAAGCATTCAAAATATATACCAATACACCTGCTTGAATTGCCAATCCAGATAAATAATTGGTAAGTATTTTTTTTCTTTTGATGTGTTTTGCTTCAATTTTATACCCTTTTGCGTATTGTTCATTTTTCATTAAATTTAAATCGGGGCAGTCTAAATTTTCAACCAATGGCTCTGCCGAAGAACACAAAGCTGCAGGTGCAATACCTAAGAAAATTCCATAAAAAGGTAGCGCTGTTGTAATTAAAACAGCAGTTCCGGCTATTTTATAGCCTTTGTAATATTTTATAGCGTCATCATGACCTAGGATATATCCACTTTCATCAGATTTGGATAATTCTATTTTTTTAATACTACTAAAGTCATCTTTACTGCCATTCTCGTATTGAATTGTCAATAAATCTGATTTATGAGTAGAAAATACTGGCCCGTTTATATTGTCAAGTTTTTTATATTTTACCTCAGAAATGCCCACTTCCATTACTTTCACTTGGATCTTTTCACCAGTCCTCATTGATAATGTGTCTTGTGCATTAATTATCATTGATGAACATAGTAATGGAATAAACAGTAATAAATTTTTCATATATCCGTTGTTTAGAAATATTTTTGATGATTTATTTGCAAAAATTAGGTTAAATATTCTGATTTTCAAAAAATCCCAAATGCTTCAATTCTATGTTTTATAATTGAATTCATGATTTTAAATTAAAATAAATTGTATTAATCATGCCAAATAATTCAATGCATAAATTTCAGATTCAATAAGCCTTGGCTGGGGAGAAAACACCTTCCTGTGGACTATTTTATCAATTTTTGAATATCAGCATCTCCTTCCAAATTATTCATTTGAATCATAATATCATCATATCGATTTAAAACCTTTTTGCTGATTGGTTTTACGGAATACAATTTAGGATTCGGTAAACATGCAGCAATTTTAGCGGCATCACTTCTAGAAATGTTTTTAGCGGATTTTTTAAAATACGAATTAGAAGCAGCTTCTATTCCAAAAATTCCTTCTCCCATTTCTGCAACATTTAAATAAGTTTCCAAAATCCTTTCCTTACTCCATAAAATTTCTATCATAAAGGTGAAATATACCTCCAGCCCCTTTCTAAAAAAACCTCCTCCCTGCCATAAAAAAACATTTTTTGCAACCTGCTGACTAATCGTACTCGCCCCTCTTCTTCTATTAGGATGCTTTTTATTGTATTGAACCGCTTTCTCAATCGCCTTCAAATCAAAACCATTGTGCTCAGGAAATAATTGATCTTCGCTGGCCATTACGGCAAGCTTTATATTTGAACTCATTTGATCAAAGCTTACATAGTCTCTTTTTAATCCATCGCCTTTTACAAGACTTACTGCTTGTGTAATGGTAATGGGCGGATTGATCCACTTACAAAATAAAATATAAAAAAGTTGGAAGAAGAAAAGGTAAAGAATTGCTTTTTTTATGATTCGTCCAGCTTTTTGCATGCTAATGACAATTGGATTTGAAACAAAATAAATTACTGTTTTTTATTATCTGCTATCTTTAAATATTCTAGAGAATATTTTTTGCCAATCGTAATATTATTACTAGTCACCTTTGATAAAATATATCCAATGGCCGTCAAGGAAACAGAAGCGCCCATCAAAGCAGGACTAAATTTTTCTCGATCAACTAAATACACCACTCCGCCAGCAAGTGTTAAAATTGCACCACCTCCCAGTAAACTTCCAGCACTAGCAGACAAATCAAACCCGCGACTTGGTTTCGCTATAGACTTGATTTGATTATAATGATATTGGTAATTGTAGGTAGTAAGCGTGTCTAATACAAACACACCCATCATTGTTGGAGTCTGACGCACAACAAATTGTTTCAAAAACAGCGTGTCATCATTGATGTGCGTAATATAAGCGTTCAGTGAAACACCATTAGTAGTTATCATAGTTATATCTGAACCAGCATAATATCGAATGAGTGTTTTTTTTCTTTTTTTTAATAAAATGACATCAGAAGATTGTCCAAAACTTTCATAGCCAATTAACAAAAATAAAACAATTAATATCCGGCTCATATAATAAAATATATATAGGAAAGGTAAATCAAACCAATGGTTTATTTTTAATTTGTTACAGAATATAAAAGTCCTAAAATAATTGCAATACCAAATATCAATAAAAGCAGACCAGAAATTTTATTAATTAGCACAATATTTCTATGGGTTAGCTTATTGCTTAGCTTTTCGGCTAGTAAAACTTTTCCTACGTCGGCTCCAAAATTGACCAAGATACAGGTAGAAAAAATAATTATTCGTTCCCTCGGAGAGTTGGAAATGGCTAGTGTGGTAGCAGTAGTAAGCCAAAAAGCAATTACCGCTGGATTAAGGATATTTATGAAAAAGCCTGCGATTATCAATCTTGCATGAGTGGCCCCTGAAATTCTAATCGCTATTTCTTCCTCCGTTCGTAGCTTTATTTTTTTGAAAAATAAATAAAAGATACCCATCCCTACTAAAAATAGGCTGCCGGTTAATCCTATCGGTTTTTTAAAATGTAACAGACTAGTTACTGCTTCAGAAAATACATTGCTAAGTACCACAATTAATAAATCGCTCAACCAAATCCCTGTTATGAAACTAAAACCACCCGCACGGCCATTAACAATACTTTGCTTAATAATAGTAAAAACAATAGGGCCAACCGAAAACACCAATAGCAAGCTAATTGCCAAACCCTTTAAAACAGCCTCTATCATTTTTATGTTAAATTTTGATTCGTCTTAAGGTTCGAAAATCATTACAAGAAAATATAGTGGTTACTTCTTTTTATAAATTGGAACGGTGCTGCAGGGCTCACCATACATAATACTTTTAGCAATAGGACGAAGTAATTTGGTGGCTTCAAGATAAGCAGATTCTCCTACGGGTAATTCGCCACAACCTTTAATTACCACCCTTTTATCGGTATAATCAATCAAATTAATTTGGCCTATATTTTTTAGTAATAATTGATTGGTTACCTCTTCTACTGTTCCAAAAGCTACTTCCGATGCTACAGGCTGCAAATAACTGGCGACCAGCATGTATGCCCAAATTGGTATAACCGCATCTGCGCTGCAGGTTACTGCTACCGATTTTTTCGTATATTGATTGAGGTCAATTGTTTTTAACGATTCTCTAAATTCCTTTTCTTTCAAAATCAATCCCATAAATAAATAATCCTTCATATCAAACAAAGCGATTTCTTCCGAAGGAAAAAATTGCTCTAAGTTTAATGTAACCAGTGCGCTCTCGCTTACCTTATTGTTGATTACTTCATCCATAGTTACAAATTTAAGAATAATAATTCTCGATTGGTTCCTTTCATTTTCGAGATTTGGAATTAAGACTGGTTAATTAAAACATCATTTTGGACACCTCTTAATCTTAGAAAAATCTTTTATTGTTTTTCGGCTGATGACAAATACATCCAAGTATATAGTTGCATTTAAAACTAGCTATTGCATTTCTTGCTTCACAAAATCCATTAGTTCTTTGATTGTGTTCGGACTAAAATCAAATTTTAATCCCGCAGTTTCAAAAAGCTGTGGCAAGGTTTTAGTTCCACCTAAACTCAACGCGTTGCAATAATTATTCAGTGCTTCTTCTTTGTTTAATTTAAACTGTTGCCACATTCCTATTGCGCCTAATTGTGCAATTCCATATTCAATATAATAAAACGGCACTTCGAATAAATGCAATTGCTTTTGCCAAAGATTACTACGAAAATTTTCTAGTCCACTATAATCAACCACTGTATCGCTAAATTCAGTAAGTATTTTATTCCATTCAGTAGTTCTTTCTTGATTGCTATGAATCGGATGTTCATATATCCAATGTTGAAATTTATCTACGATTGCTATCCACGGAAAAATGGTAATTACCCTTTCTAGCTGGTACTCTCTTGCCCTCTTTAATTGTTCAGCATCGCTAAAAAATACCTCCCAATGCTCCATGCTAAAAAGTTCCATCGACATACTGGCGACTTCTGCTATTTCCATTGGATATTCTTTAAAGCCGGTTAATGGCAATGGGTGCGCCAAAAAAGAGTGAATAGCGTGTCCCCCTTCGTGTACCATGGTAATTAGATCTTGCATTTGTCCGGCGGCATTCATAAAAATAAATGGTGCTCCACTCTCTGCCAAAGGACAATTGTATCCGCCAGGAGCTTTTCCCATTCTACTTTCAAGATCAAGATGCTTTATTGAATTCATCTTTGTAAGGCAATCACCAAAAAAAGGACGCAACTTTGAAAAACATTCAATCGATAAATCAATTAATTCCTTTCCTGTTGTAAATGGTTGAAGCGCAGTTGTACCAGCTGGTTCTGCTTCAAGATCCCATGGACGAAGAATATCCAACCCTAACTTCTCCTTTTTCTTTTGATAAATCATATTTACCAACGGCATCACATGTTGCTTTACCGCTTCATGAAAATCGAAGCAATCTTGTTTGGTATAATCAAACCTTCCCAACTCTTTAAATCTATAATCCCTATAATTTTCAAAGCCTGCATTTTGTGCTTCCTTGTTGCGCTTTTCCAATAAGTTGCTATAGAGATTATTTAAAGGCTCCGTATCTTGTAACCGTCTTTCCTGAATTTTACGATACGCCTCCTCTCTTAAATTTCTATCAGAATGATGAAAAAATTTAGCCGCCTGTTGTAGCGTGTATTCCTCACCGTTAATTTTAACCGTCATCTTAGCAGAAATAACTCCAAACTGTTGCTGCATTACTGCTAACTCCGATTGTAAAGGAATATTTTCTTCTCTAAACAACTCAATACTTTTTCTTACAGATCGCAAATAGGTAAAATATTGTTTCGTATCCAACTCTTTGGTTAGCGGGTGATTCACTAACTTTTTATTCAATGCATCTGCGTAGGGTTGAATATTGGGTTGCAGTTCGACACAGTAAAAATTAAATGCCGCCTCCAGTGTTTTGTCTTCTGTATCGCAAGTCATTTTTATTTGACGCCAACAAGCATCCTCGCTTACGACCGCCTCCAATTCACTCAGGTCATGAAGCCATTTTTCCAAACGCTCTTTTGAATCAATATTTCTCTCCAATAAATCCTTAAAATAAGGCTCTAGGTTTTGCCAGTCAGTAACCATAAATTCTTTGGGAACAAAATGGCGGGGAGTTTTTTGTATATCAGCCGTGTACATAAAAAATATTTTTGAGTAGTAACAAGACTACCGTAGCTGAAAACAACTACGGTAGTAGAACAAAGGTAACAATGGGCAGTCTAAGTAAGTTGTTAAAAAGCAAACATTTAAAATGTAGCGTCAGTCAACTTTAACTAATTTATGCCATCTTTCTAGGTGTATTAATTTTTTTGGGTGGTGCCGCTTTTACTGCTGCTTGCTTAGGTTCTGCACTTTTAGCTTTTGGGGTAACCACATCATGCACTGAAGTATTGTCTCCATCATGGCTATCCGATAACTTAATATCTACTGCATTTTCAACTAAAAGGGAAAACCATTTCACCATCTTTTTCATATCACTTCCATAAACTCTTTCAAAATCCATGTCGGGGTATACCTTTTGAAAATATGCTTTTATCTCTTTAGCGTCTGCTTTTGAATCAGGAAGCTTTACAGCGCTCTTTTTCATTGCCTCAAAAACTTCTATTAGGTTTACATTTTCTTTAGATGTAAAAACTTCAATGCTTTCGAGGTGAGAAAAACTATGCAAACGGGTACTTACAAACTTAGTACTCTTATCTTCTAAAGATTTTACTATACCGCCATCTGCTTTTGAAGAAAGCAATTCATACAAACCGCTTAAACCGGTTACTGAAACTAATCTGTTATAATCCATATGATCCATATATTTTAGTCTTGCAAGTTAGCAGTAAAAAAGCAAAAAAATTGAAATTTTAACGATTGTTCGCTTAAAATTACACTGCTTTTTGTCTATTAGAAGCTAGATGTGAAGAAGATTTACCCCTTGTTTATCTGAGTCAGCAATTAGGGTGATCCTTATTTATTTGAGTTTATTTGTTCATATAGTTTGTGCACATCCTCTATTTTAAATAATTGAGTGCCTTCATTCATGGTAGCCGCAGAGCCACAAGCAACTCCAAAATTAATAACCTGTTGAAGGGGTTGTTGCTGTTGCAACATATAAGTGATCCCTGCTACCATGCTATCGCCCGCACCGACGGTACTTTTCTTTTTTACTGCAGGGGCAGCGGCAAAGTGTTTTTCATCTGCGGTTACCAGCCAAGCACCTTCTGGACCCATCGATACAGCAATTAATTCAGCAAAGCCATCCCTCACTGCTTGCTGAGCAGCATCGTGCACTTCATTATTTTGAAGACTATCTACATTCAGCATTTTACACAACTCGCTAATATTGGGTTTTATTAAAAACGCTTGTTTTCCTTTCATCGCTTGCAATGCTGGTCCAGAAGTATCTACTATACATTGAGCGCCAACTGAGTTTGCTGTTTTAACAATTAATCCATAAAAATAGGCTGGTAATCCTGGAGGTAAGCTTCCACTGGCAACAACATAAGTGGGACTAAATGAGCGTATGTCATCTATTAAATTTTTGAATACCGACTCCTCGATAGATTTTCCTGGAAATGTAAATCTAAACTGATGGTTGGTCTCCGACTCCAGTACCACCCAGTTTTCCCTTGTCTCTACTGAAGAATCAATCGAATGAAAAGGTATTTCTTCTGCTGTCAGTAAACTTTTTAGCTTTTCGCCATTATGTCCACCTGCAGGAAAAAGAGCAATTGATTCTACCTTCAATTTTTTTAACGCCTTGCTTACATTAATGCCGCCACCACCTGGTTCATTCAATACCTCAGAACATCTTTGCTTTGCTTCAGGCTGTATCAAATCCGTGACAGTGCTTTTATCAATGGCTGGATTTAAGGTTATCGTTAATATGAGCCTATTGTTCATTGAATAAAATTATTGTATTTATGACCCATTATAAAGTTAATCCAATTATTTTTCCAAGAAGAAGAAAATGGGTTTTTGTTAAAACCAACTTATTACGGTTTTCGGCTCGGCCCCTTCAAAGGACTTAATAAATTATCTAATCCATTCATTTTGATTTCATAAATAGTAGACAGCAATACACCCAGCTTGCCTTTTGGAAAACCCTTTCGCTGAAACCATTCAAGATATGAAACAGGTAAATCACACAGTATGGTTCCCTTATATTT
>Ga0209443_1001562_pt1 | contig 14224 bp, 5 predicted proteins | sample LauGreBMM110DCMD_2_FD_187571 | JGI IMG/M metagenome (GOLD analysis project Ga0209443, IMG submission 187571) | Freshwater lake microbial communities from Lake Michigan, USA - Su13.BD.MM110.DCMD (SPAdes) (version 2) | ecosystem: Environmental > Aquatic > Freshwater > Lake | place: Lake Michigan... | reverse complement strand
ACTAGCTTAGGGATTAGAATTGTTGACTTTCAAAAATCAATTATTTTATTTTTAATTAATAGTAAATTAAGTACTCAGATAATCATTAACGATGATTTTAAAAAATCAATTCTGACATTTATAGTTAAAAATTATTACTCAATTACATTTCCTGAATTAATAACAATTTTTATTACTATAATTTCAAATAAACTACAAATAGATTATTTAGAAGCATTATCAATTTATCAAAAAGATTTGAAACGTCAGATACATATTCAAGAGTTTAACTTATATGTATTGCAAAAAATTTCAGATCAAATTGAAAATTTAAGTCAAGATTTTGAATTGCCTTTTTCTATTGATAATAATGTAAAAGACGAAAAAAATAAAAATTATTATGGAATAGCTGATTTATTGAAATTTGTAATTGCAAGAGGTTATATTCCTTGGTGGGGAAAAGATTATTTATCTAAGTCTTTGGATAAATTAATGATGGATTTGTTCTTAATAAATCCAAAAGAAGCTTTCGTTATTTTCAATTTCGCTTCTTCTCAAATGGTTTTTAGAAATCGATTCATTCAATTTTTTTCTAAAGAAGTCACTTTGGCATTTTTAAAAAAGTTATGGAAAAATCAAGATGATTGGAAATTTTATGATTCTTTAGATTCCTTATTGAACTCCTTGCCTCTAAATTTTAATCAACCTTCAGATGAGGCCAAAAGTATTATTTTATTGCATTCTTTTTGGAAAACATTAATAGATGGAAACTTTTCAAATTTTAATAAAAATAAGTTCATTTATCTTAATTTTTTATTATTAAAAAAATATCATTCTTTTGATATCAATGAACTTTTATCATTTATAGCTTCTAATACTAATGGCTCTTCTGAATATGATCTTTTAAGATTAAATGAAAACTTTTTAGAAATAGTTACTGCTTTGAGTTCATACTCTTTTGATAGTAATGAAGAGGAAATTATTTATGATTCCTCCATTAGCATAGAAATATGGTTTGATTTAATAATTAACTCTATAATATTCGGTAATAAAAAACTAACAAAATCTAGGAAAATTAAAGAAATTGGAAATGTACTAAATTATTATTTATTAAATTTAACCCTTCCTTCTTATCTGTCAGATTATGTAAAAGATAAACAGTCAATTTTTTTTTCTTTTTTACTAGACTATTACTTTTCAATAGATCGAAATAAATACATTCAATTTATAAGTGTTAATATCGATAATATCAAGACCCCTAGTTGGTTAAAAGTTATTTTAGATGAAAGTCAATATAAATACAACTTAGTTGGTTCTAATCAGATATTATCTCCAATAAATTTAATATTAGACTTCGATAGTATACTATTGAAGGAAGTTTATAAAATACCTAATTTATCTAAAAAATTAAAAATCAAAGAAGTTTCTGAACTGCTTAGTTATTTTTTAGAAAACCTTTCATTTCCTAGTAATTTTTCGCTTTATATTAATAATAACGAGAATGAATTGTTTTTATATTTTTTAAGTATACTTCATTCTTTAGATAATCAAAGTCATCAATCCTTGTTAAATAAATATGCTGATAATACTAAATTTCCGGAATGGTTACTTTCTATATTTAAATCAAAAAAAATAGTCAATTTAAATATTAGAAATGATCAATACTTCAATTTTGATGAAATAGTTAAGTTTGTAATTCTTGAAAATAAGGATAGTTCTTCAGATTTCAGTTTGATTCAAATTGATCGAATCATAGTTTATTTTATAGAACATTTATATTTTCCTGCAAATTTTCCTGATTATATAAAAAATAATCAAAATTTATTTTTTACTTTTTTATTGGGCAAACTAAACTCATTATCTCCTGAAAGATTTAAAGAAGTTATAGACAATTCTTTATTTACATCCAAGCCTATTTGGTTTCAAAATATTATAACAAAAACCATTCAAGATTTAAATATCGATAATATTAATTTTTTAAAACAAAACTCCAATGAACTTATCGCATTTAATTTATTTTTAAATAATCAATTTTTATCTTTAACAAGTTCAACTCAAATAGAAAAATATATTTTATACTTTATAGATAATTTGTCATTTCCTGCAAATTTTCCAGAGTATGTTAAAAATAAACAGAATTCTTTTTTCATGTTTTTATTAGAAAAGCTTTATTCTTTATCCAAACAACGGTTTAAAGAAATTGTAGACGGTGCATTATTTTCTTCTAAACCTATTTGGGTTGAAAACCTTATTAAAAAAGCAATTAAAGATTTAAATATCAACTCAATTAATTTTGTACAAAACATTTCAAACAATCAATCCTCTTCTGATTTATTTGAAAATGATGATATTTTTATTACGACTTTACTGGGATTTAAACCTTCTTCCAAATTAAATCAACCTATTGATAACATATCTACTGAATCCTTTAATCTACTTAATTACATACTTTCAAATAATAAATTGCCCAATAAGTTTGAATCTTTAAATAGGTACGATCTTACTTTTTTAATAACAATTTTGTTAAGATACATTTATGTAAATAATACTCAACTGTTTAATCAATTTTTACTGAAATTCTCTTCTTTTCCTGATACTGGCAGATTGATATTATTTAAATTCTTTTCAGGCAAATCAAATCATCCCACTGACTTATCTATTTCTGAACGTTTGATTCCTTTTATGAATAGTGAAATTGAATTGCAAAATAAGAAGATTGAAATTATTATTAAAAGTGATAAAATTTCTATAAACGTAACCAACAAATTAAATGAATGGATTAATTCGGAATCATCTATAGCTAGCTTAAACAGAGAAGAAAAACTATTTCAATTGCTTTCCTATTATTTAGCAACCGGTAAATTATATGATTCTTTTTCATCTTTGTCAGGTACTTATTTATATGAATTTTTAAGAATTTTAATTCTTGAAATTGAAAAAATTGATTCCCAAAAGTTATTACAAATACTTTCTAATGAAAAAAATGACGCGATAACAAATAATTTAGTTTTAAACCTATTTTTTAAAGGTGATTCTATAGACGAAAGAAGGGTACATTCTTTATTTCAATCGGTTACTCCTAGAATTCCCTTAATTAATTTATCCATCGATGATTACCATGAATTTGATTTTCAATTTATTGACCCAACTTTACAAAAGATACCTTTAAATGATCTTGATTTTAAAGAACTATTATCATCTTTCAATAATCAAGAAAAGATTACCGATCAACTACTTTTAGACAATTCAATTTCTATTCTTACTTATTTTTTGATACATAAAAAAAGAGAACCTCATTATAAAAAAATATCTGATAATCAATTTCTTATTTATTTGAAAGAAATTGTAAGTTTTATTTTTTCGAAAAAATCGACTACTATTCGCGAATTAATTGAAAATCCTAATTATCCTTTACCCAATAAACTTGCACTTTTTTCCCTGTTTTATCAGACATACGACAGCAAGGAATATGCAATTAAGATTTTTTTACAACCTATTATTGAATTTCAAATTTTTAATCATGTTGAATCTATTGTGAAATTCCCAGTTTCAACTAATAATTTTAAAGATGCAGTCAATTCGCTTATAAAATCTAAACTAACCAATGAAAATATCAACGTTTTAAAACTTTTGCAATTTATTCAATCTGCAGATTTAATTGATGAAATTACCCAACTATCTCTCACTGATTTGGTTTCTAAAAATATGGGTAATACTCACTCTGCTTACCTTAAGCAAATTTTATCTTTATTTAATTCTTCATTATCGAATTTACAAGATAGGAATGAGTTGTCTAATTTATTTGTTCGATTTAATTCATATATACTTTCTGAATTAAAGACATTGGTTAATTTAGATATTTATTTACGCCGTTTGATTCAATTTTTATTATTTCAAAATAGATCTAGAGCACTTTATTTTTTTGGTAAGTTTATGTATTTCACGAATGAGATAAATTTTAATTTTTCATCTGAATACTTTTTTATTATTAATAAATTACGTAAATTATTCAATGAGTTAGTAGTAGCCTCTGATATAGCCAATACATCTGATAATCAAATTAAGGATAGAGATAAGCCACTTTTAGATAAAATTAATGAAGTGATTTCTGAATTTAAAGCTTCTGAATCTTCTAAAGTTGAGGAGCAAGAAGATTTGACTATTCCAACGGAAGATTATAAAGATACTGATGAATCTATTTACATTAACAACGCTGGTTTGGTTCTATTTAATCCTTATATCACTACTTTTTTATCTAAACTAGGAATGACTGAAAAAGGTAAATTTAAAGATGAGGAATCTACATTTAGATCAGTTCATTTATTGCAACTATTGGTTTCAGAAGCTAGCTATGAAGAACATGAACTTGTGTTAAATAAAATTTTATGTAACTTGCCTCTTTCCTCTGCAATACCAATGGATATTGAGATAAAACCAGCTGAGAAACAGTTAGCAAAAGAGCTTATAGAAGTAACTATGAAGAGATGGAAAAAAGGGAGTTCTGGTTCTAAAGAAAGCTTTAGAGCTTCCTTTATAAATAGGGATGGTCGTTTATCAATGATAAATGAAGAATGGCATTTAAAAGTAGATAAAAGGGGTTATGATGTTATATTACAAACTTTACCTTGGTCTTACGGAATGATTAAATTACCCTGGATGTTAAAACCTCTAATTGTAGAATGGATATAAAAAAATCACAATTAAACGCAAAAGCGATTTTAGCTGATCTTGATTGGCTTCACAAAGTTATTCAGTGTAGATTTCAATTGTACTGGAATCAGGAGTCACTCTATCATAATGTTCATGAAATTCTTCCACCAGATATTTCTTCAAATCTTTCACCTTATGCAAAAATTATTATTGAACAGTCAATGGATTTTGACGAAAGATTAATTTTTATTTTATCATTGGCACAGCATGTACAACCTCAGTTATTAGACATTTTTTTTACAAAAAATTCTGATTATAACAGAGAATTTACAGAGTTTGGAGGTGTAAAAGGTAAGATTCACAACGGCTTTATTCCTACTGGTGAAACGGCTGTATTTATTTTGTCTGGTAACTCTTTAGAACATAGATTTAGGGTCTTAGAAATATTAGATTCAGATCATTTTTTCTTTAAAAAAGCAATTCTAACTTTGGAGCACACAGAGCCAAATGAACCTTTCTTTACTGGAATTCTTAATTTGTCAATTGAGTATCTAAATATTTGTACTCATGGCAATAATCAAAAACCTGATTATAATTCTAGTTTTCCAGCTAAATTGATAGATACTAATTTGGACTGGTCTGATTTAGTTGTGTCTGATGAAGTGTTTGATGAATTAGAAGAAATTAAGGATTGGATAGCCCATGGAAATGTGTTATTAAATGATTGGGGGTTGATCAAAAAAATCAAACCTGGTTATAGAGCTTTATTTTTCGGTCCTCCTGGAACTGGTAAAACTTTAACTGCCTGTTTACTTGGAAAGTATGCAAAAATGGATGTTTATCGAATTGATTTATCTATGATTGTTTCTAAATATATTGGCGAAACAGAAAAGAATTTGGGTAAAGTTTTTGATCAAGCGATGAATAAAAATTGGATTTTGTTTTTCGATGAAGCAGATTCACTATTTGGAAAGAGAACCCAAACTTCTAGTTCTAATGATCGTTTTGCTAATCAGGAAGTTTCTTATTTATTACAAAAAATTGAAGATTTTCCTGGAATTATTGTACTAGCTACAAATTTAAAAGCCAATATGGATGATGCCTTCTCTAGACGATTTCAAAATATGGTTTATTTTACTATTCCTGATGCTAAACAAAGAGAGGTTTTATGGAAAAATGCCTTTTCGAAAAAATCCATATTGGATAAAAATGTTCTTTTGGAAGAAATTGCTGATAAATATGAAATTGCAGGTGGTTCAATTATTAACGTTATCCGTTATTGCTCATTAAAAGCATTAAAGCGAAATGACAACACTATTAAGAAAAATGACATAATTGCAGGTATTAAAAAAGAGCTTTTAAAAGAAGGAAAAACTATTTAATTTTTGTTTGCTAGACTTAAAATTTTTATTTTTAAAGTTGATCATATATAATTTATACAGATACTTTATTCCATTTTTCATGTGTATAATCTATCATAAAATGATTTAAATTTGTTCATTATTAAAATATGAGCAATTTAATTTCCAATAATCTTCTTCAAGAACTTTCTTCTAAATTAGAAGGAGAGTTGTTTTTTGACACAACTATGCGGATTCTTTATGCAACAGATGCTTCTGCATATCGTGAAATGCCGCTGGCTGTAGCTATCCCTCAATCTATCAACGATTTAAAAATACTAATCCAATTTGCTACTGACAATGGCACTTCTTTAATACCTCGTACTGCTGGTACTTCACTTGCAGGACAGGTAGTGGGAAATGGTATTATTGTAGATGTTTCTAAAAATTTCACTCAAATACTAGAGTTAAATGAAAAAGAAAATTGGGTGACAGTTCAACCAGGAGTTATTCGTGATGAGTTAAATATGTTTTTGAAACCTTATGGCTTATTTTTTGGACCTGAAACTTCTACTGCTAATCGGGCAATGATTGGCGGGATGGTAGGAAATAATTCTTGTGGCTCAAATTCTATTATTTATAGAAGTGTTAGAGAACATTTGTTAGAGGTTAAAGCATTATTAAGTGATGGCAAAGAAGTTGTGTTTAAATCACTTTCGTTGGATGACTTTCATTCAAAATGTGAAGGAACAGATCTAGAGGCGGATTTGTACCGTTCTATTCGTTCACTATTAGGTAACTATGATAATCAACAAGAAATTAGAAAGGAATTTCCTAAAAAGTCTGTAGAAAGAAGAAATACAGGCTATGCAGTCGACATTTTGCTTGATTCTTCTCCATTTTCAGCGGGTGAGGAAGATTTTAATTTTTGTAAGTTGATGGCAGGTTCAGAAGGTACGCTTGCTTTTATTACAGAAATTAAATTGCATTTGAATCCTTTACCCCCTAAAGAAACAGGATTACTTTGTGTACACTTCAATAGTATCAATGAGTCTTTACTTGCTAATTTAATTGCCTTAAAATACAAACCTAGTGCAAGTGAATTAATAGATAATTATATTTTAGAATGTACCAAAGGAAATATAGAACAAAGTAAAAATCGATTCTTTGTGAAGGGAGATCCAGGGGCAATACTAGTAATTGAATTTGCAAGATCGACCCGAGAAGAAATTATTGATATTGCCTCTCAGGTAGAAGAAGAAATGCGTTCTGCTGGATTGGGATATCATTTTCCATTATTATTTGGAGACGACACAAAAAAAATATGGACACTACGAAAAGCAGGCCTTGGTCTTCTTGGAAATTTACCCGGAGATGAAAAAGCTGTTCCAGTAATAGAAGATACTGCGGTAGATGTAGAAGACCTTCCTGCGTATATTGTTGAATTTAATGACTTGCTTACAAAACATGATTTACATGCAGTTCATTATGCTCACGCAGGATCTGGTGAAATACATTTAAGGCCCATAATTAATCTTAAAACAGAAGAAGGAAATCAATTGTTTAGGACAATAGCAGAAGAAATTGCAATACTTGTAAAAAAATACGATGGCTCGTTAAGTGGCGAACATGGAGATGGAAGATTGCGTGGTGAATTTATTCAACAGATGGTAGGTGCTAAAAATTACGAATTACTTAGAACGATTAAATATACTTGGGATCCAAAAAATATATTTAATCCAAATAAGATTGTGGATACTCCTTCCATGAATACTATGCTTCGATATACTCCAGGTCAAAAGACTCCTGTATTTAATACGGTATTTCGATATCATAATCAGGATGTTTTGCAACATGCTGAACAATGCAATGGCTCTGGTGATTGTCGTAAAACACATTTATCTGGCGGTACGATGTGTCCTTCATTTATGGCTACCAAAAACGAGAAGGATTCTACTCGTGCTAGAGCAAATATTTTAAGAGAGTTTCTTACCAATTCCGATAAGATGAATCGCTTTGATCATAAAGAAATTTATGAAGTGATGGATCTATGTTTAAGTTGTAAGGGTTGTAAGTCAGAATGCCCGTCCAATGTAGATGTTGCAAAATTAAAAGCAGAATTTTTACAGCAATATTATGATGCAAATGGTGTTCCTTTCCGCTCCATCTTGATTGCTAATTTTTCTGCTTCCGCTAAATTAGGTTCTTTAATTCCTGGTATCTTCAATTTCATGATGACAAATACCATCATTAGTAATGTGATTAAGAATTTAGTCGGTTTTGGTAAAAAGCGATCAATGCCAACTTTATATACAACTACTTTGTTAAAATGGTATAAAAGTAGAAAGCAATTGTCCATCAAACAAACTTCCAAAAGAGTTTATTTATTTTGTGATGAGTTTACCAATTTCAATGATACTTCTATAGGAATTAAAGCCATTTTATTGTTGGAAAAATTAGGTTATGAAGTAATCATTCCTAAACATGAGGAGAGTGGTAGAGCCTCTTTGTCAAAAGGACTTTTAAGAAAGGCAAAAATAATAGCCAATAAAAATATTTCTATTTTTAGCAGAATAATTACTGCCGAAACTCCTTTGATAGGAATAGAGCCTTCTGCGATACTTACTTTTAGAGATGAATATCTAGATCTAGCAGATGATCAGAATTTTGAAGCTTCTAAAGAATTGGCAAAAAATGTTTTTATGATTGATGAATTTATTGCATCTGAAATGGAAAAAGGCAATATTCAACAATCTCTGTTTACCAATGAACAAAAATTAATCCAACTACATGGTCATTGTCAACAAAAAGCAATTTCTTCTGTATCTCCATCAGTAAAGATGATGTCTTTTCCTGCCAATTATAAAGTAGAAGTTATTCCTTCTGGTTGCTGTGGAATGGCTGGATCTTTCGGCTATGAGAAAGAACATTATGATCTTTCTATGAAAATAGGTGAGCTAGTATTATTACCAACCGTTAGGAGTCAATCCGATCAAGTTATTATTGCAGCACCCGGAACTAGCTGTCGTCATCAGATTAAAGATGGTACAGGAAAAAAAGCGCTTCACACAGTTGAAGTTTTATATGAAGCACTGATTTCTTAGTCCTTTGAAATAATATATAACAATGGGTAGGATTTATGCGTTGTTTATTTATTAATTTTAAGTTTTAAAGAAATGCCATTTCAAAAAAATATTTTTGCTTATTCCGGTGAAACTGTTCCATTGATTACGATTATATTTACCCACTTAATTTGGTGTTCGCGAAGGTATATTGATCAATAGTATTGAATTATAAAAATTCAATATATAACTATATTGTAAAATTGCTTTGATATCAAAACAAATATTTCATTGTTAGTTAAAACTACAAAAATGGGGAAAGAGGATAGTATTTTTGTTTTATCATTTCGCGGTATATTGATAACTTCACCGAAACTTTTATAATGAATTTACGTGAGCAACTTAGAGGCACGGGTGTAGCGATTATAACACCTTTTAAGGCGAATGAATCAGTTGATTTTGATGCTTTGGGTAAGTTAATCGACTATATCATCAATAATGGAGTTGATTATGTAGTAAGTTTAGGTACTACGGGTGAAACACCAACACTAGATAAGCAGGAGAGACTAGATATCATTGATTACACCTTTGAGAAAATTAATGGAAGAGTGCCAGTGGTTGTAGGTATTGGAGGAAATAATACAAAGGCGGTAGTAAATGAAGTTCAAAATTATCCTCTAGAAAAAGCAATAGCTGTTTTGAGTACCTGTCCATATTATAATAAACCATCTCAGGAGGGTATTTTTCAGCATTATAAATCAATAGCGGAGGCTTCTCCAAAGCCTATTATCCTGTATAATATTCCTGGTAGATCAGGTCGTAATATTGAAGCAGCTACTACCTTAAAATTAGCTCATGAAGTTTCAAATGTTGCTGGCATAAAAGAAGCTGGAAATAACATTAGCCAATGTATACAAATTTTAAAAGAGCGGCCTTCCGATTTTTTGGTAGCTAGTGGTGATGATGATCTTGTTTTACCTGAATTAGCTTGTGGAATTGACGGTGTTATTAGTGTGGCCGCCAACTGCTTTCCAAAAGAATTTTCTGAAATGGTTAAAGCTGGATTAAATCATGATTTTGTATTAGCAAAAAAATTAAATGACCCTTTGGTAGAAGTATATAATTTGTTGTTTACAGAGAATAATCCTGCAGGAGTAAAGGCTTTTTTATATGAATTAGGGATTATTCAAAATGTACTTCGTTTGCCTGTTACTCCATTAAGTGCAGCCATTCACCAAAAGGTAAAAGAATATTTGAAAGCTAAAGTATAAAGAAGCAGGTTCCTTCTTTTGAAAGTTCTGTGTTTTTAAATATCTCAGTAGTTTCAATTAAAAAGTCTTCTAAATGTTCATATTTGGAAGAAAAATGTCCAATAACCAACCTTCTAACTTTTGCCTTTAAAGCAATGTTTGCTGCCTGACTAGTAGTACAATGAAATCTTGCAGCGGCTTTATCTGCAGATGAATTTAGATAGGTAGTTTCATGGTACAACAAATCAACTTCCTTTACAATATCAATTAACCTTTCATCGTAAATAGTATCTGCGCAGTAGGCATAGCTTTTACTGGAGATATTGGCAACAGTGACCAATTCATTGGCTATAACGGCTCCTTTAGGATTAGTATAATCCTCTCCATTTTGTAGTTTAGGATAAAAAGAGGTAGGAATATCAAATTCTTTAATTTTAGTGGAATCAATACTCCTTGGTTTCTTTTTTTGCCTAAATAAAAATCCCCAACACTCTATTCGGTGATTTAAAGAAAAAACAGTAACCGTAAACTTATTTTCATCCAATAATATGCCTGGTGAAAGGATAGCATGAAAATAAAGTGAGTAAGAAAGTTTGGTATCTGCAACTTCTAACTGAATTTTAATTATCTGCTCTAATTGAGTGGGACCATAAATATGTAAATCTTGGGTTCTGCTTAGTAGACTCATGCTAGTTAAAAGTCCAATCAGTCCAAAATAATGATCGCCATGTAAATGTGAAATAAAAATATGATTGATTTTACTTCTACGTATTTTGTATTTAGAGAGCTGGGATTGAGTACCTTCTCCACAATCAATTAAAAAGTAATCATCTTGCAATTGTAATACTTGCGCTGTTGGATTTCTTCCAAATGCAGGTATTGCTGAATTATTCCCTAAAATGGTGAGTGACAACAAAATTTGGTATAAGTTATTATTATTATAAAGCTTAATAATTATATTTAGACTTTGAGAAAATCGTTAACGCTGCTTTTACTAAGATTAAACTTTAATCACACTATTCTCCTTCTAACAATTCTCTTTCAATCTCTTCCATTTGAACAATGTCCCATGCTTCACTTTCTGTAGGGGTTATATTTAATATTTCTGAAATTTCTAACTGATCCAATTTTGTTAAAACATTGGATTGCAAATCACATATTACAAAGGAGCAATTATTTTCATAAAATTGCTCCTTTATTTGCAGGAGCAAGTTAGCCACCTCATCATCTAGTTCAAAAATTGAAGTTAAATTAAATATAATATGTGGTATGTCTTTTTGTAGGTATGGAAGCAACAAATTAGAGATTTCATCTGTCATATTAGCAGAAAGATGAGTAAATTGAGTTGTAATTACAGTGAATTTCTCTTTGGTATCTATTTTGACATTCATTTATACGAACTTTGTTAATGATTAGATAGTAAAGTCTTAAATACCCATTTCAAAAGTTATAAACTTTTTTGTTATAATTTTTGTTTTGGTAATTTGTAAAGTAAAGGAAATTTTAGCTTTTAATTGTTTTAATGAAAGATTATTGAAGAAAATTATTATTACCAATACTATTTATTTTAAATTGGTTATTTAGTTAAAAAAGTATTTTCTCAACTCGAATATATCATTACTACAAAATAATTAAATTGATTATTCGTTATTATTTTAAATATAAATTCACTATAAATGGACAATAATTTTTCAGCACAGGTAAAGGAAATTATTTCTTACAGCAGGGAAGAAGCTTTGAGATTAGGAAATGACTTTATTGGAACTGAGCATTTGGTGTTAGGATTAATTCGGGATGGTGAAAATACTGCCATTAAAATTTTAAAATCACTCAATGTTGACTTGTATGAGTTAAGAAAAGAAATTGAGGTAGCGGTGAAGGATAAAACAGGAAAAAATATTGCTAATATTAATTCACTTCCACTGACTAAGCAGGCTGAGAAAGTAATTCGAATTACAGTTCTTGAAGCCAAGGCATACAAGAGTGTGATGGTAGAGAGTGAACATTTGATGTTATCAATTTTAAAGAATAAAGAAAATATAGCCACACAAATTTTAAATCAATTTGATGTAGATTATGATATTTTCAAAAATGAATTAGGATTTGTTTCCTCTACACCACCAGCTGCCGAATTTTCTGACGAGTCAGAAGATGAATTTGATGAGGAGCGCAAGCAATTTTCACAACAACAAAAAACCCAAAGAGGTGGTGCAGGTGCTCAGCCAAAAACAAAAACACCTGTTTTGGATAATTTTGGTAGGGATATAACAAGATTGGCAGAAAATGGAACATTGGATCCTATTGTTGGAAGAGAAAACGAAATAGAAAGAGTTTCACAAATACTTTCAAGAAGAAAAAAGAATAATCCAATTTTAATTGGTGAGCCTGGAGTGGGTAAAACTGCAATAGTGGAGGGGTTGGCACTTAGAATTGTACAAAGAAAAGTGAGTAGAGTTTTATTCGATAAAAGAGTGGTATCGCTAGATTTAGCGGCTTTGGTGGCAGGTACCAAATACCGCGGTCAATTCGAAGAAAGGATGAAAGCTATAATGAATGAACTTGAAAAAAATAGAGATGTTATTTTATTCATAGATGAAATTCATACCATCGTAGGTGCAGGGGGTGCTAGTGGATCCTTAGATGCAAGTAATATATTTAAACCAGCTCTTGCCAGAGGTGAGTTACAATGTATTGGTGCATCAACATTGGATGAATACCGAATGCATATTGAAAAAGATGGTGCATTAGATAGACGTTTTCAAAAGGTAATTGTAGAACAACCTTCTGTGGAGGAAACTATTCAAATTCTTATTAATATTAAGAGTAAATATGAGGATTATCACAATGTAACTTATAGTGATCTTTCTATTGATGCTTGTGTAAAATTGAGCGAAAGATACATGACAGATCGTTTATTGCCAGACAAAGCAATCGATGTACTTGATGAGGTGGGAGCACGTAAGCATATCAAAAATATTAATGTTCCTGAAAACGTGATTGATCTAGAAAAGAAAATCGAGGATATAAAACTAGAAAAAAACAAGGTAGTAAAAAGTCAACGTTTTGAGGAAGCTGCATCATTAAGAGATACAGAAAAAAGATTACAGGAAGATCTCGAAAAAGCAAAAAGCGATTGGGAAGAAGAAAGTAAAAATAAAAGATTTCCGATAGATGAGGATGACATTGCAGAAGTAATTAGTATGATGACAGGAATACCTGTAAAACGGATGGTTCAGGCAGAAACTGATAAACTCCGTCGTATGGGGGAAGATCTGAAAAATGTAGTTGTTGGTCAGGAAGATGGAATTTCAAAAGTTGTAAAAGCTATTCAAAGAAATAGAGTAGGCTTAAAAGATCCAAAGAAACCAATCGGTACTTTTATTTTTCTTGGTCCTACAGGAGTTGGTAAAACGGAGCTTGCTAGATCTTTAGCCCGCTATATGTTTGACAATGATGATTCACTGATCCGCATTGACATGAGTGAATACATGGAAAAATTTACCGTTAGCCGATTAATTGGAGCACCTCCGGGCTATGTTGGTTACGAGGAAGGTGGTCAGCTTACAGAGCGCGTTCGCCGAAAGCCTTATAGTGTAATTCTTTTAGATGAAATTGAAAAAGCTCATCCAGATATTTATAATATCCTTTTACAAGTTTTAGATGATGGTCTGCTTACTGATGGAATGGGTCGAAAAATTGATTTTAAGAATACTGTTATTATTATGACTTCAAATATTGGAGCTAGACAGTTAAAAGATTTTGGTGAGGGCGTAGGTTTTGCAACAGCTTCTAGAATTCAAAATGCGGAAGAAAATAATAAGGCGGTTATAGAAAAGGCACTAAAACGTACATTTAGTCCTGAATTTTTGAATAGAATTGATGATGTGGTTATCTTTAATTCACTCACCCGTGACAATATCTTTGAAATTATTGACATACTTAT
>Ga0209443_1001558_pt1 | contig 14249 bp, 13 predicted proteins | sample LauGreBMM110DCMD_2_FD_187571 | JGI IMG/M metagenome (GOLD analysis project Ga0209443, IMG submission 187571) | Freshwater lake microbial communities from Lake Michigan, USA - Su13.BD.MM110.DCMD (SPAdes) (version 2) | ecosystem: Environmental > Aquatic > Freshwater > Lake | place: Lake Michigan... | reverse complement strand
TATTTTTTATTTTTTATTTTTTATTTTTTATTTTTTATTTTTTATTTTTTATTTTTTATTTTTTATTTTTTATTTTTTATTTTTTATTTTTTATTTTTTTCTATTAACATTAATATTTATATACGTATGAATAAATTAACATTATTATTATCAACAAAAAATTGTTTATTATTTTTTTCTATTAATAAATAATCAATTAATAAATAATCCATTAATAAAAAATCTATTGATGGGTTATTTTCTAATTTAGATTTTAATTTTAGCATTTTAATATCATTAATACAATATTGAAATGGTTTAAAATAATTTTGTTTTGTTGTTATTATTGGCATATTATATATTGTAGATAATAATATTAATGCAAAATTATAATTATATTGCGAGACTGAAGAAAAGCCATGGCTCTCAGGATATGTATATATTGTATTATTTTGTTTTAAATATTCTATCATTTGAAATTTTATATTATTACATAATATAACGGAGTTAAATACATGGTTGGGGTCAATTTGAGACTGTAGATTATAATCTATAATTTTATTACTCCATAGAGCAACCAAAAGGGCCGCAAATAGAAACATTATATAATTATAATAATATATATTTAAATCAATTATTTTTATCTTTATTGGCATCTTTATGAGACCAAAATTTTAATACAGGGCTTTTATTTGACCATATGAAATTATCAAAATTTAAAAATACATCGCCGGTATATGTATGATACATTTTATTGGTTTGATTTAGAATATATACAACCATAATCATAAATATAGTAACAACTAATGCATATATAAGAGCAACTTTAGCAATATCAGAATGATGCCTTGCTGGCATAATATGGTCTACAGTTTTAGATGCCGCCGTAATCCAAGCAAATCCAACAATAAGTGCCAATACTGCGGCCAATAATGATGACATACTAAACGTACTCATAGAATTATTTTCACTTGTACTATTTTCACTTGTGTGGTTTTCACTTGTGTGGTTTTCACTTGTGTGGTTTTCACTCATTTTATAATTTTTATATAATTGTTATATAATTGTTTTATAATTGTTATATAATTGTATTGTTTTATAATTGTAATACTATATATTATATATTATATAATAAATATTTTAAATTATACCAAAAAAACAAAATTGACTATTTCTATCACTTTCGTTAAATTAGTCAATTATTAAGGTAATTCCAGGTAGTGGCTCTAATGCGATTAACTTGGTTCTAATCTCCTCAATAATGCCTAGGTAAGGCGTTTCATTTGTTTTCCCGAGCATAATAGTGATACTATTCTCAGTTGATGAATATATTACCTTCAAAATATAATCATCTTCACCTATCGCATTCTCAGTAGATTCTAAACAAAATCCAGAGATGAGCAGATTTAAGCTATAGTCACAACTACGACCCTGGCTAATGTTATTTTCGCCAATAACATTATAAATGCTCGCAACTATATTAGTTACTATTATCATAATTGTACGTGTTTGCTTATTATGGTCTTCACTATCATCATCATGCATCTTTAATATATGCTGGGTTATTATATTCTCTTCTGATTGGGAGGCTGTTTTTACGCGCTTTGCTGCAGGTTCGTCTGAAGGATCTGAAGGCTCTGCAGGTTCGTCTGAAGGCTCTGCAGGTTCGTCTGAAGGCTCTGCCGATGGCCCTATTCTTGCTCTCTCTGCTGAAGTGTCTGACATGTATTTTTTGTCTATATATTTAATATTATCAAATATATCGAGCCTATATTTTGCATTTTTTTATATAATAATCCCCTTTTTTTGAGAATTCTAATTCAAAAGCAATATCATTCATTTTTTTCTCATATTTAAGTAAAAGAAACATTTGTAATGGGGCATAATATGCCCTTAATATATTTATTAATATAAATATAACATTTATTTCAATTGTTTTTGTAAAAGTCGTATCTATTTCTAAATGAGTTAATTGTATTTGAGTATTTTCCAATATGTGTAATTTTAAATTTCCAATATGTTTATTTTTAGATAAATGAATATCATCATTATAATATATTTGTACATGCGTTCGTTCTTTATTAAATTCTAAATGAATTTTTTCTACAATGGAATATTGTATTTTTTTAGAAATAATAATGTTTTTTCTGAATTCTCCATATATTGGCATTAAATGTCGCGCATCTAAAAGTGATATATTAGAAGTAAGTCCAAAATGGGGTAATATAACACAATTGCTCAACCATTGATAATATTTATTAATATCTATCTTTTCTATATTATCGGTTATATTTCTATTTATATTATAGAAATTTAATACATTTATTTTATGTATAACTGGAATATATTTTGAATTGCTGCTGCTGCTGCCGCCGCTATTTTTTGAATTGCTGCTGCTGCCGCCGCTATTTTTTGAATTGCTGCTGCTGCCGCCGCTATTTTTTGAATTGCTGCTGCTGCCTCCCTGTGTTGTGCCTCCCCTTTGAATAAATTTAAGGTCTATACAAAATTCATAAAATCCAGCATTACTTTCTGGATATGGCTTAATGTCATATTGTAATAATATTTTAAAAAATGGAATAAATAAATGATTAATAATATTATTATTATTATTTACAAGTTTTAATATTTCCACATCTGTAATTTTAATAATATTTGTATAATAAGCCTTTGTTTTATTTAAATCATTTAAATCTGATATTGAAAATGACTCCCTTGCAGCTATAGCTTGTGTTTTATCAAAACAAAATAACTTAATAATATTAGATGATACATATATTACTATATTATAGCGAATACATATTAATTTGCCATCAATTAAATATGGCATTTTATATTCTTCAATTAAATTTTGTACAAACCCATGCTCATTTATACTAAAATCATCATCGCGAATTTCATCTTTAGTTATGAGTATCTGTCTATTTATAGTATAATCATATTTAGTATACATTTTATCATCATCCATTTCCTCTACTGAATTAATTTTTTTAAATCCAAATAAATTTTCAATATTAAAATAAGAACTAATTTCGTTATATCCATAATACCATTGTTTAAATCTATATACGCCATTTAATATTTTTATATCCAATGAGGATTTTAATTCTGCGCCTTTATATATAAAGTCACTATTATATTTACTACCTGTAGATAATTTTAATATATTCAGTGTATCTGGAGTAAAATAATACACAAAATGAACAAATTGTGAATTTGATACGGTCATATATTGATTTATACACACATCAACAATCACCTCCATATCTGATTTTATATTTGATTCAGAAATTATTTTATATGTTAATAATTTATTATGAATTATTTTATCTAATATAATCGATACATGATTTTTGCACTTTTTTTCCCAAATATGATTATGTTCATTAAATTGTAATTTATTTGCAATATTATACATAAATACATGCTTTGTACCATTTATATACATTGTATAATTATTATAATTTGTAAAATATCTCGCATAATAAATTTCTATTAATTGCGCAATAATTGCCGTTGCAATTCCGCGATTTTGGTATTCTTTAGTGATTACAATTTGTATAAAATATTGTTTGGTTAATATAACGTATCCAATAATAACGGTTGTTAAATTAGTTAAATATCCAATTAAAAAAATATCAAATGAGTTAATATCATTTATTATATTCTCAAATAATAGCAATTTGTCAAATAAATGTATATTTTTTGCCATTACTATAAATTGCTTATTATGTGCCTTTGCATAATTATACGGAATTAAATAGCATTTATTCCCCCCAGTTAATATATGTCCAAATGCCGTTAATGCGCCATTTCCAATAAATTCCGCCTCATAAATAGGAGGCGATACAATTCCAAAAAATGGTAATATGGTTGAATTTAATATAAAGGAAAATAATCGATGCGAAAATTTTCTAGAGCATTCTTCCCAGCCTTCTTCATTTTGGAGAAATCGAAATCCCGGGCGGTCATTTATTTCAATTAAATATACATTAAAATCATCTGTAATCATAACATCGGCGCCATATATATGATACCCCGCATAACTTTCTGGGTAATTTTTGGCATTAGAAAGAGTAAATGCCATACATATAATTTTATTAAATTTTAACATTTTTTCATTTATTAAATCAATATCATATTGGCGACTTACATCATCTGGCCAATAATAGCGGCGGTTTTTTGTTCTACTAATTGCGCCAGATATATGTATATCTGGATTTAACCAATCTTCCTTTTTATAGGGATCATTTGCTAAATGTATTCTATATTCGTCATGTACTGTACATCTAGTAATTCCAGACATAATACTTAATAAGTAATATACACGCAAGTGCATTTTTTTGCCATCCAATAATAATGGATTTGCCACATATTCAGAAATAATAGCATCATTTGTTATATTTAATTCTTTCTTGGCTTTGTAATATTCTTCTTTGGACATTATTATTTTTATGCCTTGTTGTTGGGGAATTTTGTCTTTTTTTAATATTAAGGGAAATGCAACGGCGTTGCCTCCTCCGCTATGATTAAACTGCTTTTCTAGTTCTTCAACTGTATAGCTCTTGGGTAAATATTTAATTCCATTTGGAATTATTTTTTTGATTGTATTATATAATTCAGATTTATTAATTAATTTATGGTGGTCCCCTAATGTATTTTTAATCGCGGCATTTTGTTTAAAAAATAATGGGTCATAATTCCATCTTTTTGTTTTATTTTTTACAATGGCGTCATCTTTAAAAGTCCCAAAAGATATATTTACTTTTTCCGTTACGGGTTTTTCTATAAATTTAATTTCATATTTTTCACATTCTTTTAATAATGCTCTTAGTTGGGAAAAATCTAATCCATTATCTTCACCGGATATTGTATATGTCATTACCATAGACGTTGGCGGAGTCATTACCATAGACGTCGGCGGGTTTGCAGATATTTTCAGACCTAAATCCTTAGTATGAGAGCTCCCGCCATATATAGCATCAGAGGTTGTATTCCCGCCATCTATAGACAAATTGGAATTTCTCCAACATATAATAAAACATATAATGAGTATTAATATTATAAACAATATAAATGTTATTGCAACTGACATTATATATATATATATATTTGAATAAATAAAATAAATAAAATATATAAAAAAAGCATTAATAATGGAGCTAATTGGCAAGAATATTATTAATGAAAAAATAATGCTTAGAGGCCATACTATTGGCTCAGGTAGATATGACGCAGACCGCAATTTAGCTGCAATTGATCGGGAAAAATATAAATCCGCCATTGATATGCTACGCGGTACTGGAGATTATAGTCTCATTATTGAATATGTACTTGAGCACATTGGCTGTCGCCAAGATATGTCTCCTCGATTAATTGAAGAAATAATTCGCAAAGAATTAAAATTTGTTCAATGCATGGAACTTATTTTATTTAATGAAACGTTCTGGGATTGTGTTGCTGGCGATATGGCTCATGCGCACCAAATTAGAATAAATCCCCAACTGATTGAGGCTGTAAGAGAATATAAAGTTCATGATGACATGGCCAAATTGGTCCATTTTCTTACAACAAAGATTCAAATAGATTTGCCTTATCATTACTGCGATGGCAATGGCGATGGCGATGGATATGACAATGGATATGATACCGATGAGGATTTAACAGAAAAAAAAAGTATAGAATTTATGATAAAAGAAGAATTTGAATTTTCAATAAAATCAATTGAAATTGGAACAAAATATAAAATAGTCGAATCTGAGCATAGCCGTGCTGAATATATAGAGTATTATTATCCAGATGAATGGTCAACTGCCGGTAATGAAATTATTCAACTTTGTCGCGGACATAGGGCTGAATATTTGACTTTTCTTGAAGCGGGGAAGGCAATATTGTCGCCATCAGATCGCGCAACTGGCTTAACCAGATTTGTTAGACTTCTTAACCATAAGAATAGAGCATACTGGGCGAACCATGTTGCTAGTTTTTTATAAAGTTAGCACATTTTAACATAATGGTCCCCTTTCTTTGAAAATTCTAATTCAAATGCAATATCATCATTTCTTATATTTATTATTGCACTATAATATATTTATATTTTTTTAATATTTTTTAATAAATTTAACACTTGCGAATATTTATATAACTTCTAGTAATATTTGAATATAAAAAATATATTAGAAATTAATGGGCATATTTTAAGACCCATATGCGGGCACACGAACATGTGCAGGCATGTGCAGACAGGCATGTGCGGACGTGCATAAGTATACACTCCTCTTCATAATCGGCTTACATTCATAATCGGCTTATATTCATACTCGGCTTACATTCATACTCGGCTTACATTCATCATAACATACATATAATGACACAATTACATTCTATTTCTATTACTATTTCTATTTCTATTACTATTTCTATTAATATTACTATTTCTATTCTATCTTATTTTTTTATATTATAAATATATAATTTTATATAAAAATGAGTTCATTGGAACATATAAATAGCATTATAACAAATAGCATTATAACAAATAGCATTATAACAAATAGCATTATAACAAATAGCATTATAACAAATGTAAAAGAAGATACATTTAAGATAAATGATTCTATATTAGCATTTATTAATATTTTATATAAAATATGCAAGCCATATAATAATTGCCATATATCATGTACAATAATAGGAAAATATTTACAACAAAAAAATTGTATTATCAAAAAAAAACTTTATCATAAAATTGTACAATTAATTAATGCTAATTATATTACTTTCTTAACGCCATCTACAGATGCATATGTTCAATATGATAAATCATTTTATGTTCTGATTGCATCACATGCGATAAAATCACCTATTGCATCGCATGCGATAAAATCACCTACAATATTAGATATTATTTATATATTATATGAATATATTATAGTCAATGGTATTTACAAAAAAAAACATGAAATATATATATTAAGTAATAACTTAGAGGGCTTTTATAAAAAAAATAATTTAATAAGACAAATAATTAAATTAAATGGAGGGATAAAATTATTTGTTAAAAAATATTCAAATAATTTAATTTATATTAATAATTATTTTATAAAAAAGTCTTGCAAAAATATTGAAAAATTATTCAAACTAACAGTTGAAAACTAACAGTTGAAAACTAACAAATTGGCGGCGCCAAATGCGAAATTGGAAATATTAGAGGCCGCAAATCGCAACTCATTTTATCAATTTCAATAACTCGATCAAAAATATGTTTTATATATTTATTTTTTCCCAAATTAGTATGATATTTTAGAATTAAATTAATAATAAATATGACATCATCATCGCAATCAAATTCTGGCCATACAATGTCATTATCAATTAAACCTTTATTATTTTTCCAAATGAATACTAATACATCATTTTTTTTAATATTGGCACGGGCTATTAAATAAAACTCACATGTTGATGAGATAATAAATTCGGCATTTGATATATTGATCACGTACCGACCAAGTAAATTAAGCCATATTATAACTTTATTTCTTAAAAAATCATCTTCCACCATTGTAATAAGCGACTTAGATGCAATTATCTGATTTATACTAAATACATCAATTGCATAATAAAAGAAATCAGGAATTAATAATGCCTCATTTAACTTATACATAATATAAAGTTTATTCTCTTCTATTTTTTCCTTATTTATTAATTCAGTTGTAATATCCTTTATTTTTTGTTTGGTTGAAATATACTCTTTTTTTAAAGTGGTTTTATTTAAAGATATGTCTATAGACAGCTTATATATAATATTTGTTATCATTAAATATAACTCATTATCTTTATTTATTTGTGAATTAAAAACTGTGCATTTTGTTACCTCCCATACGCCCAATTTAGCCGCTTTATACAATTTAGAATAAATTTTATTGAATGATTTAGCAGATGTTGCAATTATTGCATTTTTTTTATAATCTGCAGAGGCAATTAAATTGCCAGCTAGGTCAAAACACATAAATTCAAGTATATTCATTATATTTATATAATATATAATATATTCAAATTTATATAATATATAATAATAGTATATTTGAATAATATTTATAGTTTATAAAGACAGCAGAATGAGCGGGACTCAAAACATGAGCGGAACTCAAAGGATAAATACGAGTCAAGTAATTAACGCATTGAATTCCTTACCACGTGAATATACAGCCATATATAATAGAATAAGTATGGAACTATGTGAGATTATCCCAAATTTTAATCAAATTATATTTGCGATGTATTTTGTGAACAATGTTACTATGCCATGGGCCTCAGATTCTGAGTATATATTGAATGCATACGAGGACTGGGTGTATGCATGCAGCCCTCCTCAAGAATAAAACGGACAATAAATTGAATTTTTTAAGTATTATATAGTATTATAATATATAGTATTATAATATATAGTATTATAATATATAGTATTATAATATATAGTATTATAAAATATTATTCATTTTTTTTATACTTGAATTTATCCATTTTATAATTGAAAAATATATATCATATAAATTTATTGAATTTGTTCGCTTTATAAAATGTCAAAATTAAATCAATTTAGCGAATTAATTTTAGAATCAGAACGAAAGGTCCCAGAATTAAAAGTATCACCCTCATTATTTATTGACCGCACAATTGCAATATATGGACCTAGTAAAACTGGAAAAACAGTTATTATTAAACATATTATGAAGACCGTAGATACTTTTATTGACCAAGTATTAATTATTGCCCCAAGTGAGCCATCTAATCGCTCATATGAGGGGTTTGTAGAAGCCCCATTTATTCACTATCGATTATATTTAGCAGATCCAAAAAATCCAAAAAAAGATGATGGGTCAAAAGGCGCCCTTCGGTTTTTAGAGGCGGTATGGAAGCGCCAAGAAATGATGGCGGCAATATATACGCGGGCAAATAGTATAACCGTGCTATTAGATTTATTTAATAAATTGCCAAAAGATACAAGACGCGATGCGATGAAACATATAGATTTAATTAATAGCAAAAAAAATCATATGGTGGAAAAAATTAAAAAACAATATATGAATGACCAAGGGCGCCGAGACGAAAAAATAAAAGAAATTAATGACAAATTTAAAAAAATGCTTGCACTATTATATAAAAAATATATAACGCCCCATTATGATGATTTATATAGACAAAAACATTTAACCGAGGATGAAAAGTATAGTTTATATTATTTAAATTTTAATCCAAGATTATTATTAATATTTGATGATTGTGCGGCGCAATTAAAGCCATTCTTCACTAAAGAGATATTTCGTATGTTATTTTATCAAAATAGGCATAGTTTTATTACGGTGATTATATCTTGTCAGGATGATACCGATTTACCCACAAATTTACGAAAAAATGCATTTATTAGTTTTTTTACAGAGCCTATTGTTTGCACAAGTAACTTTGAAAGAAGTTCTAATCAGTTTTCAAAGCCAACAAAAGCTTTTGTTGGGGAAATGGTCCCAGAACTATTTAAAGGGCATAGAAAATTAGCATATATTAGAGAAGATGATACTCATCAGCAATTTTATCATTTGCAATTTCCATTTCCTAAAAAGTTTAGATTTGGGTCAAATGCTATGGCGGAATTATGTGATAGTGTTAAATGCGACGGAATATCAATGGATAAAGATAATCCATTTTATAGTAGATTTAAAATATAAAAGCTATAGACATCGGCGCCGCTTTATTTATTTATTTATAAAATAAATATTTTAATATATATATATATTTATATTTTTTTAGTCAGTTTTTTCTAAAAGTGTTTTTAAAATGCAGAACATACATAATGCCACAGCATCAGCCATTAGTCATGCCAATACTTTAAAGCACCATGCATCAAATGCCATGGAATCAGCCATTAGTCATGCCAATACTTTAAAGCACCATGCATCAAATGCAGCACATAGTGCATTAAATGCAGCAAGAGATCCAGTTAGGACTGGTAAACATATGTACAAAACGGCAAGAAATAATCGGCAATTTATATATGATATCATTATTGGGATATTAGTAGTAATGTTAATTATTTTAGTATTTATTTTTACTTTTGATGGTACAATGTCATTAACGCGAAAAAATATAACGGTTAACAAGGATTTAACGGTTAATGGAACATTAACAGCAAAAACATTTACCGCTGAAACAAATGTTGCTAGTATTTCTACAACTGGAGGTATTACATGCGGCGGCAAATTAATTACAACTGGAGGTATTACATGCGGCGGCCAATTAATTACAACTGGCGGTGAAATTGCATTAGTACAAAATGGATCTTCAAATTATGGACTTTCTACGTTTTCAACAGGTGGTTTATACTTTGGAGTTAATATGACAAATAAGTATGATGAAATGGATATTATCGCAGTTAATAGCTATATGGGGACAAATGGTAATTCAACTTCACCAATATTAAATATATATACATCTAACACAGAAGTGGTATCAGAAGGAGCAGCGACAACATCATTACCCGCTACAAGTCCTATTGTAAGCATTAGTGAGTCTGATGTTATTATTAATGGCAATTGCACCATTAACGGTACGCTTAGTATAGATAGCGCGTATATAGTACCATACTTTAATTGCTCGGGGTTTGGAATATTTAGTAGCAGTGGTGCTGTAGCGGTAACATGTAGCGGTTCAGGTGTTCTTGCTGTGGGAGGAGCCGTTACTGCAAATGGGGTTGTATTAACTTCAGATTACCGTTTAAAAGAAGAAATTGAACCTATTTCTGATGAATATTCTATCGATAAATTAAAGCCATGCTCCTATTTATTAAAAGATGATGAATCAAAAACACTACAAACAGGGTTTATTGCGCATGAAATACAAGAAATATTCCCTCATTTAGTAAATGGTGAAAAAGATGGTGAGGCTATGCAGGCGGTCAATTATATTGGATTAATTGCCATTTTAACAAAAGAATTACAAAGCTTAAAAGCTGATAATATCGAATTAAAAACTGATATTATTGAATTAAAAGCAGCAAATATTGCACTAAATTCTAAAATAGAATCAATAATTGGCCATATTTGAAATAACTATATTATAGCAAAATAACGATATTATCGCAAAATAACGATATTATTATAACTATATTATATCAAAATATTGCGATTATATAATTATATTAAATAACAATGGCCCACATAAATGACATTACCTTTTTAATAAATGACGCTAATTTGTTCGATATTAATTTTAATAATTTAACAATTAGTGAATTAAATTCCAGATTAGTTGAAACAACTCAAATTATAGATGAAGCAACGGAATTAAAATTTCAAATACAACATTTAATAAAATTAAAATATACAGCATTGCTTAATAGCGATAAAAAATTTTATGATATTCATAAAATTGCCATATTAGATGATTCAGTTGAGTCTGATAGCATAGAGCGCATTGGGGGATGGCCATCACTTGCAGATAATGAGACTTGGCCATTAGCGCTTTTTGCATCTTCATCTTTAGATTTAACTTCATCTTTAGAACAACAACAAAAGCCACTTATTTTCGTTGCGCAATTTATATATAATGATAATATATTATATAGACTATTTATGGATGAAGACATTATGTCAAATTATTATAGATGTATGCCAATTAAATTAGATAAGTTATCTGTAAATAGCCCCTCAAAAGTCAGTGAAACATATTCTTATATTTCACCATTAAAAAAATATAATATTATCGGGTATAATCAACATAAAGAATTTAAGCCATATTGTGAGTTACAGCATCATATTGATATATCAGAGGAATTATATGACGATATAGATATGAAAAATAATGCAAGTATAGGAAATTGCGCAATTGTAATGCCATTTTTCAAATATGAAAAAAAAATAGATGACAGATGCCCTCTATTTAAAATTAGCGCCCAACTATTAGAGCGCCCAAATGATGGTGGGGAATTTTTCTTCTTTCACCAAGAAAAACTAGTTTATGTCCCATGATTTTTATTTCATATTTTTTTTTATTTTTTTAATTATTATATTGATTTTGTCCCTTATGCATACTCGTAAAGCCCAACACGTGTTATCTACTAGGAAAGCTGTATGCACTATCCTTGCAAAGACATGATTTAGATGGGTTTAATTGTAGCATATTATGATTCTCTTTGGCGATTTCTGCCGCTCTCGCTTTAGTTTCTGCATCTTGAGCTTTTTGAGCTTTAATTTCAGTCAACTCGGCGTTTAATATTGCAATTTTTGCTTTAGACTCGGCTTTAAGCTTGGCTTTTTTCTCTTTGGCAGCTTTAATTTCAGCCAACTCAGCTATTATATTTTCTTTACGCTTTCTTCTTTCTTCTGCTTCAAGCAAATCAAGTTTTTTTGATATTCGCTTATTAGCATATTCTACGGCTTTCTTTTTGTCAGCGGCTATTTCTACGGCTGTCTTTTTGTGTCCTTCCATTTATACAGTATTGGGCGTCGCTGGTATAAAATAAAGAAGAAACTCGTTTTTTATACCAAAAAAATACAATCAAATATATCATTCTATTTTTTACCATGTTTTTAGGCGCTTACAGATGTGTGCATTCACATATATGTGTATTTAAAGATGTGTGCATTCACATATATGTGTATTTAAAGATGTGTGCATTCACATATATGTGTATTTAAAGATGTGTGCATTCACATATATGTGTATTCACATATGTGTGCATTCACATATATGTGTATTTAAAGATGTGTGCATTCACATATATGTGTATTCACATATGTGTGCATATTTGTCTCCAAATAATTGGGGTTTTTAGTATTAGTGCCATTGCATTATATTTTGATTTTTTTTTGGCAAATATTCCCACATAATTTAAAAACTGTTTTCTTCTATTATAATTATGTGCGCTTTCATAGTATTGAATACACGGTATTGTTCCAAATGTGAATCGCCTAAAAGGTAATTCTTTATAAAATTGTGCCGATATAATTATATATTTTAATTTATGGCATCCTATAAAATTATCATATCCAATGCAACTTAACTTCCTTGGCATTTCTATATATATTAAATTATTGCACCTCCCAAATACATTATTTCCAAATGCTAAGGCATTATTTGCATGCTCAAAATAAATATGAGTTAATTTATTTAAAAGGTGAAATGCCTTTGATTTTATACCTATAACAAATTTGGGAATATATAAAATTTGTATACCAGAATAAGAAAATGCGCAGCTTCCAATAACCAATTCTGTATTGCATGGCCTATCTTCATATATAATGGTAGTCAAATGCTCACAATTATAAAATGCCAATTCATCTATAAGCTTAATTGATTGTGATATTATTATTGTGTGCAAATTGCGGCATCCATTAAATAAAAAATTACTAATTGATATAACACCAAATGGCAATTTTACTGATTCAATTAAAATACATCTAAAAAACGCAGCGTATCCAAAAGATAATTTTATATTATTTGTTCTTTCTTCAAAAATAATTTTTCTTAAATGATAGCATTTAGAAAATGCTTCAGTATCAATAATGGTAACCCATTGAGATATATATATAGATTCCAAATGTTTATGCATATAAAATGCATTTTTTAAAATTCTAAATGGAGTTGTTCTTGGCTCAAAAATAATATGTTTTATATTAGACATATCAATTGTTTCTGATTTAAGCCCAAGTTGCGCGCAGTCAGAGCTAATAATTAATGTATCGCATTCAATGTGCATTTATTCTATTTCTTAAATTTATTAAATTTATTAAATTTATTAAATTTATTAAATATATTCAAATATTCAATTTATTCAAATATTCAATTTATTCAAATATACAATATTTGAAAATAGTAATATTAATTGAATAAGATCTAAAAAATATGTTAACAATTACTGATATTATTGATTATGGTATTTTAGGATATTTACTTGAATTTTTTGAAAAACATGAAATAAATTCGCTTAAAGTAAATAAAAAATTATTAATAGTAAGAGATTATTATTATTGGAATTTAAATCAAATTTATTCAAAGGAATATTATTTAAATATTGAATTTAAAAATAAAGTATTATCTATTATAAAATATCCAAGTAAAAAGTTGTTGTTAAATTTATCTTGGTGCGATGATGTTAGTGAATTAGGCAATGTTCATGCATTAAATGTATCAGGATGTAATTCTATTACCGATGTTAGTGCATTAAGTAATGTTCATACATTAGATTTATCACAGTGCAGTTCTATTACTGATGTTAG
>Ga0209443_1001555_pt1 | contig 14277 bp, 13 predicted proteins | sample LauGreBMM110DCMD_2_FD_187571 | JGI IMG/M metagenome (GOLD analysis project Ga0209443, IMG submission 187571) | Freshwater lake microbial communities from Lake Michigan, USA - Su13.BD.MM110.DCMD (SPAdes) (version 2) | ecosystem: Environmental > Aquatic > Freshwater > Lake | place: Lake Michigan... | reverse complement strand
TTTGTTTTTTTAATTATTGTCGTAATAGCTTCTGCTAATTTATCTGATATGTTATCTGACATTAATGTTGGTTATTACGATATATTTAATACATTTACAAAATAAAATTGATTACAATAAAAATAAAAATAATAATAATAATAAAAATAATAATAATAATAATAATAATAATAATAAAAATAACAATAAAATGAAAACAGAAATTCTATTTATACAAGGATTAAAGAGAGAAATTACATTTTACATTGGGAAAACGCAAAATGACAATTTTAGTGTCATCGATAAAGGAACCCCTGATGATTTATGGTTTCATGCTAAACATATATCATCATGTCATGTTGTATGTGAGGTTCCGACAGATATTATCAAAAAAGATATGAAATATATTATAACAGCTGGAGCTCTATTATGTAAAAATAATACAAATAAACTTAAAAGTGAAAAAAATGTTGAAATTATTTATACAAATATTAAAAATATTACAAAGACTACAATTCCTGGCGCGGTTACCACCCAAAATACTAAAGTTATAATTTGTTAAATTATAATATAAATTATAGTATAAATTATAGTATAAAAATATAATATAATTTTATCTTCTTTTTCGCATTGATAATATTTATTGCTTAATTTTTGCTTAATGTCATTGCTAACCATTGCTAATGTATGTTTAGCACTCATATTATGATTATATATATTACTTTTTCTGTCCGTTCCATAGTCGCATTTTTCACAATAATATTTATTGCTTAATTTTTGCTTAATTTCATTGCTGATCATTGCTATATATGTACAAAACATAATAATCTTATATACTTTGCCTTTAAAATATAATTTTTTATCGTCACAAACTGAAAAATAATGAAAAAATACCCAGACCATAAAAACTTTTATGCTGCAAAAACACAAAATTTCCAAGATCGTTTCGGCTTTTTGAAAATTGGACATTTATAAATGTCCAAAAATGAAAACTCAAAATACTTTCCAGATTAAAAAAATGTGTTTTTTTTGAAAGTTCTTTAAGTTACTTTGAAATATATATAATTTTATATAGTGAATTGGAAAATTTTTAAAATTTGATGTTTTAAAAATCGATGTTTTCTAGATCGGCAAGTTTCCAATATTCGAATGCTCCGCTAGGGATAGGACGTCTAATAATAAAGGGGATTTTTTTTTCTCTTAATTCAAGTTCTGCAATAATGTACCCATCTACAATATTTTCAGGAACTCTAACGAGTGGTTTTGCGCCTGTTTCAATTTGTTTAGCTCTTTGGCCAAGAACTCTAGCTTTTTCATATTTAGTTAAATATGGAATAGTTCTATGTAAAGGATCTACGATAATATTGTCACTATTTCTAACAACAACAGTTAATTTAGATATTTCGTCATAATTATTGAGCAAACATTCCGGGTGGAAATCATTAATATAACTTTTAGTAATTTCACTATCAAATTTTTGTAAATAATTTTCATCATATTCATCGTCTTCATCCTCATCATTATCGTCAATAATTGCAGGGGTTATTTTTTTAGGTTTTACACTCTTTTGCCCACCCTTTTGAATTGGTTCGCCATCCTCATCAAGTTCAATATCCTCATCATCATCGTCCTCATCCTCATCCTCCTCCTCTTCAGAAACATAAGCTAGATCATCTGCGCCACCTTTTTGCTCATCATCTTCAACGTCAACGTCTTCAGCGTCAACATCTTCGATATCAGCGTCTTCTTCTTCATCAGAATCATACGCTTCAATAGTATTAGGATTGAATATTAAAGGTTTTGGTTTTATTTCTATTTCATTATCTGAATCATCACTTTCAGAATTAGTTCCAGAATAATAATCGCTTTCGTTATCGCTCATTGTTAATATATTTACTAAAGATACTTTTAATATAATAAAATTCAATTTTCTTTTTATTTAAAAAATAAATAAAAAGAATTTTTATAAAATAATAAAACTAATAAACTTATAACTAATTAAACTTATAACTAATAAAACAAATAAAACAAATAAATAATTAAGATTGGTCAGTAGTATGCCACACTTCATCACACTCTGAACACATGTATATATATTTCATATTAGTGTCATCATAACGAATATAAATAATTTCTCTAGCTTTATCTTTTGTATTAGTTGCGCAATCAGGATTAGGACATAAAATAGTATTGATTCGTGGTAGTGTAGGGTCAAACTTTGTATATTTATTAACTATATGATTAAATGTTTTTTCACCTTTCTTAATTTGTGTTTTAGATACACACACATTTTCGATGGCTAACAATTTATCTTCATTTCCGCAATTTCGGCAATAATATACGAGCTTGTTTGGGTCGTCACTATTGATACGGATATAATACATATTAGAACAGTTAGTACAGAAATGCATGATTAGTATATAATATACTTTCACATTATTTATTTATTTCAATTTTGTTTTAAAATATATATTGATATGTAAACCAAAAAAAACTACATAATTTCACAAATAATCTTAGATTCATTTAGTTTGAATATTACTTTTTGATAATCAACTAATATATTCATGCTATAAAACCCCGTTTTAAAATTTACAATTTCATTATCAAATTCCGCATTTTTTTTTTCAGCTAATTCAATCAATTGAGCCACATTCTTTTTAAAATTTTCTTTAATAAATGGATAAAAATTGTCAAAAAAAGGCATAAAAACGCCAGGCTTTTTACAAACAATATCGCAAACAGCGATATCTAAATTGGCGAATTGAATAATTTCATCATATGGTTTCATATCATTATTATTTTTACTAACTCCGGGCTCATTCAATAAAGGCTCATTACAAAGCAATGTACAAAGCGTTAAAAGAATCGTTGATATATTTTGACAAGAAGTCCATTGATCTCCACGCCATGTATTCAATATTGAAATACAAACTTTACCACAAATATATAAATTCGGATTAAACCGTATTTTGTTCCCGTTTGTCCAATAATTCACTTTTGGAGGACTGTGAGGATAATCAGACGGATAAGTAAATTCAAAAAAATAGTTCCCACCGAAATAAGGTGTATCTGAAGGGCCTATAATTAAAGCATACCCTTTTAACATATCTGTATCATTGTGTATATAATATATACCATTATCAGTTAACGGATGTTTCAAAATATCTTTAACATCCTTCAATAATCTGGAAATAGTTTCTTTTGATATAAATGTAGTCATTCTTTATATTGTTAATTGTTTTAGTTTTTAAACCAGTTTTTAAATATAATATGAGGTAAATCTGTTTAAGCTATATTTGAAATAATATAACCTTATATTTAAATTTTAATTTTTTAAAAAAATGAAATAGAAAAATATTAACATATTATAACAATAATGAATAAAAATATGACATCATCTCAATTTAAAGACCTAAATGAGTTTTTAGCAAAGCATAGTGCTAAGAATGAAAAAGGTCAATCGTCACCAGCAACACACACAAGGATTCCTGACAAGGAATTGAATATTTATGCTGGCGCTTATATAATTCCAAGGGAAGAATTACCTGTATTTTACGAGCTATATCATGATAGCATTTTTGTTAAAAAAAGAAGAGAATATTTAACGGAGAAACAATTAGAAACAGGTGGTCCAATGGCAATTGATTTTGATTTTAGGTACAATTATGATGTAGAAAAAAGGCAGCACACTGAAGAACATATCCAAGATATGATACTTTTATATTTAGAGGAACTTAAGGAATATTTCATCTTTGAAGAAAACAAGCCATTTAATATCTTTATTTTTGAAAAGCCAAACGTAAATAGGTTAGCTGATAAATCTGTAACAAAAGACGGAATACATATGATGATTGGTTGTCAAATAGATAATACCATACAGATGATGATTCGTGATAAAATGCTTACGAAATTGCCGGAGATTTGGGAGTTGCCCTTAGTAAATACCTGGGATTCTGTTTTAGATGAAGGGATTAGTAAAGGAAAAACAAATTGGCAATTATTTGGTTCAAGAAAACCAGGGAATGAAGCCTATGAATTAACGCAACATTTTGTAATTACTTATGACGCAGCAGACGGCGAATTTATGATGGATGAAATGAAAGTAACTGAGTTTGATCTTAAAAATAATTTTGCAAAATTATCTGTTCAATGTAATTCTAATCCTAAGTTTGAAATAAACCCAAAAATTATAGATGCTTATAACAAGAGGTTAGAAAATGGGACTAAATTAAAAAAGCCCGCATCAAAAACTAAAATGAATCTATTAGTTGAGGATGAAAATGAAGATGAGAATCATATTGCGGTAAATGAAATAAAAGATAAAGAAACTTTAGAAAGAGCTGTTGGTATAATGTTAAAATCGTTTGAAAAAGCGAGCAATTTTGACGCAAAAGAGGCGCATTTATTTAGTCAACTCTTGACAGAAAAATATTATGAGCCAGGTTCTCATTTATTAAATAGACAAGTAGCTTTTGCTTTAAAACATACGGATGATAATCTATTCTTATCGTGGGTTTCATTGAGAAGTAAAGCGTCTGATTTTGATTACAGATCCATTCCAGATTTATTAAACCAGTGGAAGAAATATTTCAATACCTCAAAAGAAGGGGTTACAAAGCGTTCAATTATGTATTGGTCGCGAAAAGAAAATTTCGAAGAATATGAAAAAATCAAGAAAGAATCTATTGATCATTATATTGAAGCGGCTATTGAAACAGCAACTGAATATGATTTAGCTGTTGTTCTGAAGCAAATGTTTAAAGATAAATATGTATGTGTTAGTTATGACAAAAAAGGTATATGGTATGTATTTGATAATCATAGATGGAATATAGATAAAGGTCTCACATTGAGAAGAAAAATATCAAAAGAGATTTATGATTTATTTTTAGGTAAAATAGATCAGTATCAATGTGAATTATTTGAATATCAAGATGATGATGACAGGAAATCGTATTTACAAAAGAAAATAAAGATTATTGGTGAAATAAGAATTAAACTAAAAAGAACAACCGATAAAGATCATATTATGCGTGAGGCAGCGGAGATCTTTTATGACGGCGAATTTATTAAAAGTATGGATACAAATAAACATCTATTATGTTTTAATAATGGAGTAGTTGATTTTAAGCATAAAACTTTTAGAGAAGGGTATCCAGAGGATTACATTACAATGACTACCAGAATAAATTATACGCCATATGATGAGAAAAATACAGAAATGACAGAAACTGCCAACCAAATAATTGATTTTATGGAAAAATTGTTTCCTATTCCTGATCTAAATAAATATATGTGGGATCATTTAGCTTCATGTTTAATTGGTGCTAATAAAAACCAAACATTCAATGTTTATCATGGTAGTGGAAGCAATGGTAAATCAATAGTGGCTGATTTAATGTCAGTTACATTGGGCGAATATAAAGGTACCGTTCCGATCACTCTTGTTACGGAAAAGAGAGGTTTAATTGGCGGAACTTCAGACGAAGTTCTTAAGCTAAAAGGTAAAAGATATGCTGTTATGCAGGAACCGACAAAAGGTGTTAAATTGAATGAGGGTATTATGAAAGAGCTTACTGGTGGTGATCCAATTCAAGCAAGAGGGTTATATTCCGAATCAGAAATATTCGAACCTCAATTCAACTTAGTAGTCTGTACAAATAATTTGTTTGATATAGAAAGTCAAGATGACGGCACTTGGAGACGTATTAGAAAAGTAGATTTTGTATCTAAATTTATGGACGCAGGTGAAGAGCATACAGATGATACGCCCTATTTATTTGTGAAAGACAAGGACTTAAAAGATAAATTGCCATTATTGGCTCCTGTATTTGCAAGTATGCTTGTAAAACGTGTTTTCGTTACTGATGGAATTGTTGAAAACTGTGAGACGGTGATGAAGGCGTCCATGAAATACAGAAATGGACAAGATCATATTGCCGCTTTTATTAGTCAAAATATTATTAAAACAAATGATCCTAAGAATATTATTAAAAAGCTTGAAATATCTAAACAGTTCACACAATGGTTTGAAGAAAATCAAGGAGGTAGAAAAAAACCAAAGGGTGAAGAGTTGACAAATTATATGGATATTGGCGCATGTAGTAAAAAAGGATGGATTGGTGTAAAAGTTATTTATCCTGAGGAAGAAGAGGACATAGAAAATTTATAAAATAATCAAGAGTTAATGTAAAAAGGTGTAAAACGATGATTTTTTTTTATCAAAACAAATTAAAACAAACCAAATCAAACCCTCAATTAGATAAACGCACATTTTTTGGTAATAAACTGTAAAGATAATATGAAAAATTAATTATATAACCTAATAACCAGCTAGAAATAAAAGGAAGCCCAATTAAAAATACAAGAATACTTAATCTATACTTCCAATTAATGGTGGATGGATAAACAAAGGATAACACTCCAAAACAAACCACGACTATTATATAAACCGTAAGTAAAATGTAATGGTAAATAAATTTTAAATTATCAATGCCTTGGTCTTCATAATATGTTTTTCTCTCATTAGTCAAAATATCAGATGTATCGTCTTTTAATTCTTTGTATAATTCAACATTTTCTTTCTTATATTTTAAATATAGTTCAACAATATTCTTAAAATTTAATAAAAGTCCGTTATAAGTATCAATTTGTGAATCTACCTTTACAGCCTCTTCATTAAATTTTTGTTGAAACATAGTAGCCATTTGTCCAGAGTTACTATTTATTTGATCCTGCTCTAATTCATTATATGCTAGTTCACCCTTAGCAAAAGTAACATATTCTTTTTCAGATACTTGTAATTGATTAGACGCAGTAGCTAAATTAGTTTGCGATTTTAAATAATTTTGCTTAAGTTCTTCCGTTTTTTTTTTCTTTTGACATTCTGTTCCACAATTAATAACCTGTGAGGCTTGATCTATAAAAGAATTAAAATTATTTATATTAAATGTATCTGACATTGTTATATTATATATCTAAAATAATTTATATATAATATTTTCACTATTTTTGAGCACGATAATTAATGAAACTATCCGTATTATTAGGTCTAATTTTAGATTCAGCATTTAGTGTATAAGAAGGTTTATGGTTTCCAGATGTCTTGGTAAGAACATGGTTCACCATTGATTCAGTAACCATTGATTCTGTGTCCGCCGACTCTGTAGCCGATCCCGTAACAAAAGATTCGGCAATAACATTACCTGCATATTTATCTAATGAAGTATTATATTGTTGAAGCTTAGAATAAGCAGCATTGCCGACACATGACGTGGGAGGTACGCCTAACCAAGGATCCGAAGAATTTGTGGAGCCTCCTGTATTTTCAGGCGGTACAGGCCATTGATATTCTTGGTAATTCATATTATCGCGCATAATAACAGACGCCAAACGATGCCAGAAATAGAAAGAACCTATAATAGCAACAATACAAACTAAAATATAATAAGGCATATTGGGTAAGATTCCTTTATTATTTAAAAGCGCAAGAATAATAACTGGCACTAATGTGAAAATAACAATCTTCATTAATGTAGCATGTTCCGCATATTTATCTCCATAATAGTCATTAATTTCGACAAGACGAATTTTATTATTTTTCTCTGATTCTAAAATTTCTAAACGTTCTTTGGCTCTATTCAACTCACTTTCAACAATAGCAATCGCAGCGGTTTGTTCTTGTAAAGTTCCAATAGAAGAACTTAAAGCATTTTGAAAAAAATTGTTAACTCCGCTTAATGTTTGGTATAAATTAATACGCATATTTGACAGTTGATTCATTTTTAAAACAGTTTGTTCTTGTTGTTGTGTAGTCAAATTAGGATTTGTTTCTAAACTAGAGAATAATTGCTGTTCCATTTGTTGTAAAGATTGAATATCATTAAGAATTTGCTCATTATTTTGTTGAACATCAGGTAAGCCAGACATATTATATAAAATATAAGAAGATAATTATATAATATAAATCTTAATTAAAATTATTGTTTTGCTATATTCATTGTAACTAAAACAGTTCCTGCGGCTAAAATAGACCAAAATAAATAGTCATAGTTCTTTTGTAATGCTACAATATCACTATCGTCTAAAATACGGTCAATATGTGTATTAAACCCATTTATTTGTTTATTTGCTTTATTTAAATTTTTTAAATAATTACCAACTCCTTTTACATTTTTATTCATCTGAACCTCAGCTTCTTGTGACCCTTCGCCAAATTGATTAGTATAAGTTGTTATTTGACTAGATAACATATTTAATTGGTCTTGAAGTTGTTCAAGTTGTTGTTTTTGAACACTTGTAGCATTTGCTAAACCATATTCTTTTTTAGGGGCTCCTCCATTAAGATAATTTGTATATAAAACACTATCAATATTATTTATGTTATTAGAAACGCCAATAGGAGTTTTAATGGGTACTTGATTTCTAACATATACGTTAAGATTGGAATTAAAGGGCATATTAGTATTGGGATAAATACCCGATGTTTTTGGAAAACACGATTTATTAGAAGCATCAAATACCAATCCAGCGCAATCGGCAGTTGTGCCGCAAGTGGCTTGACAATTGCTTAAAGTAGTACCACTATATGCCGCACCAGGAATATCATTACCAGGACTATCGACGCCCTCAATTGAAGTATATGTATTACCATATTCAATATTATTTTGTGGGTAAGGATGTAAAGTAGAATTTTGATCGACATAAGCTACTTGCCCATAATCAGCCATATTTCCCATTTGATTGATTTGATAAAGTGAATTAATATTGTCACTACCAACATAATTATTATTAGCGGCGGATGATGTCGAACAACCGGAAGTTTGGGTACTTGTATATAAAACTAGATTTCCATCGTTTTGCATAAGTAAAAAAATACTACCATCCGTATTTCCAATGAATCCGCCCGGGAGCAAATTTTCATTCACATTCAACACATTTCCAGCGCCTTTAGCTGCGGTATAATTTGGATTAGGCGACAATTGTTTCCCATTTGTACCTGTTGCCCATATAACACCTTGATTATCTCCTGGACCGGATCCTCTATACATTACCAAATTGCCGTCATCTTGACAAACCAAATAATACTGGCTTGTTCCGTTAGCTGAATAAATAGCATTAGACCATCCACCGCCAACTATATAACCTCCTACATTTTGACAATTAGCAGCAGCGCCATATGACATAGCTTGTGCTAAATCATTTGTAAATCCGCCTTGACCATATCCTTGACCATTCGCACATTGAATGGAAAAATATTGATGACCATAATTGGTGGCAATTGAAAACGCGGTTGCATAATTAATTGACCAATCGTCGCCTCCCCAAACAGTTGAAAGAGAGCCATCTGTATTAATTAAAGGAATAGCTCTATTGGGACCATCTCCATAGCAACCTAAATAATTTGGAGGAGTAGCATTTGTAGATGGACTATTATAAACAGCTGACCCATTAGAATTAAGAACACTTAATGAGCCGCTCAAAGATACACTAGCAGTGGCACCAGGATTGCTTGTTTCACTTGAAGCAGTATTAGAAGCCCATAGTGGAGTCAATGAATAATTGTACCCAACACCGTCTGCTTTTGCTTGAGTTGAATTATTACTAATTACACACATTCCAACCCCAGAACTGTTTACGCCTTGCAATCCAAAATATTGGTTTCCAGTATTTAAAGCCATTGTTTGGCATTGAGCAAATGTCAACTCTTCTGTGGTCGTCATACTACTAGGAGTATTATAACATCCTGTATAGGAGGCATCTGTATTATTTGTAAGCGAATTAACATATATATTAGATCCTTCATTGCCGCAACTTTGAGACTGTGTCATAGGCGTTCCGGTTATTAATTTTGGAGTTGTTGGTATAGTGGTGCCTTTAACTTTGTAGGGAGCAAAAGGAATTTCTAATTGAACTAAATTAGCTGAACTAGGGCAACCATTTTGGCCAGCAGTGGCTTGGAATATGGTTTCATTTTCATACCATTTGGCGACTCCCTGTTGAGTTACATAACATATAGCTCCATCAGAGAATCTTACATTTTTCCCTAAATAAGGATTGCTTGAACTAACTCTATTTATATAAGCGGTTGATGAGCCACTGATTTGAGACATCAACGTTTCAAATTTATTTAAAGTATTTTTATATTGATCTTTTAAATTTGTCAATGTTTGTTTGTCTGATGAAAAATTATTTTGTTTGATAATATTATTTGATTCTCTAGTTAACCCATGAGCACCTATATTCATGTTATTTAAATTCAATCCATCAAATCCTTCTTTTCCACTTAACTTATTTGCGTTTTTCTCTAAATTCTTTTTAATTTTTTTTTGGTAATTTTTAAATTTTTCGCCTTGATTTAGAGCAGGTGTGAGAGAAGAGGAATCAAACACTTTATCTTTGTATTCTGAAGCGCCATCTGTTACAGATTTACTTTTTGTTAAATCATTTAAATTAGAAAACAGATTTGTTATAGTTGTCATAATAATATAATGAGATACAAAAACTTATTATATTGATTTTAATATATTGATTTTATTATTGGTTTATTGATTTAATTTAATTTTAGCAACTAAATAAGCAATTAATAATACAGCAGTAAAAATAAAACTATTTAGGTTTTTAAATAGTTTAGATAACCCTAAAAACACAATCATGATGCCCAATAAAAACAAGGCCTCTCTTTTAAAATTGTTTCCGTTACCACCGCCAGTTTGTTGTCCTGTCACAGAAAATTTCATTAGCAAAAATGCTAATAATATGGATATGAATAACAAAGCAATATAATTATAATAATTTGCGTTTAGATTAATAGACCCATTATCATAAGCGGAATCAAGAGAATCAAATTGAGTTATCATTTTATCAAGACTATTTCTTTCTTGTGTTAAAGTTTTGTAATTTTTTAGAAGCAAATTTTGTTTTTGATTAATATTTGTTTGGTTTACTTGATATTTGTTAGTATCAGTATTAGAAGTATTCATCATTTGTTGATTAATTGAGAGCAATTGATTATTTAATTGTTGTAATTGATAAACATATGAAATGCTTTGAGGCACAATAGAAGTCGTGTTAGAAGCAATAAGAGTACCATCTCCACTGCTTAAAGTACAGTTCTTATTTGTGTCAATTGTAGCACCAGTACAAGAATTATTAGAACTACACGATGATTGACATAGTTTTGTGGATGAATTAGGAGTTAAACTGATTGATGTTTGAGATGAAAATAAAGTATTTGGAACTGTAACTAAACTATCATTTGATGAATTAATACTATTAATAAACCCTTTATATGTATTTTGATATTCCGTTAAAATACTATTAAATTGGTCACTAAGTGTTTGATTACTCATTATATATAAATATAATAAGAAAAATTAAGAAAATCTAAGAAAATCTAAGAAAATCTAATACTCTCTAATACTCTCTAATACTCTCTAATACTCTCTAAATACTCTCTAAATACTAGTAGAAATAAAGGTTGACACTTTTGAATAATAATAAACTAATAAAATGGAGATGATAATTAAAAATATAATATACCAAACATTTCCTCCTAATTCACCGCCTTTTTGAAAGTTTTCGCCAGATAATGAAGATGGACTACTTGAGAATTTATACAAAATAAAAATACAAGCTATTACTAAAGCAAAAAGTAATACAAATGAATAATAATTTGTATTTATCATTATATTTCCATCAACATCTGCTTGATTTACATTTTCATAATCATTTACCATTTTTACTATTTTCTCTCTTTCTGATTGAAGACTTTTGTAATTTTGTAAAAGTTCATGAGCCTTTTGTTCTCTTGAAGCGGATTCATTATTATACGCAGGTTGTCCGTTGTTAATATTGTGTAATATTTGACCATTTATATCTATTAATTGTTGGTTTATATTTTCCATTATGTTTAACAAATTTTTTCCTTGAGGAATGATAGCATTGTCTGTTTCTAAACCAGGTATTGGTTGTCCTTCACCACTTCTTAACCAACACATTGGTTTCCCATGAGCAGTAGGATTAAACGTAGCGCCTGTACAATTATCCGTATTAGAGCACAGAGCTTGGCATTCACCGACTGTTTTTATATCTGTATACACATTTTGAGTTCCAGCTTGCTCACTTCCCCAAAAAGCTTGGCCTTTGATTGCGGTTAATGGTTGATCAATATTAAAATTAGCTTGTGAGGTTGTATTATAGTCGGACGCATTGTAATTTGGATTTGCAACGGTTGCAATTCCAATAACACAACAACTGCTATTTTCGCTATTGTAAGGTCCTTGCCATGGGCTGGACATATCTTGATAGTTTGCTTTAGTATATAATTGATTCTCCGCAATACCAATAAAAGTTCCGTCTGGAGCAATAGTCATTGCTATTACGCCATCAGCTACATATTGCCATTGTTGACTTGATAAATTTAGGTAACTATTTTTTTTCCATATAGTGCCACCTCCACCAACAACAAAAATAGACCCATCTGGAGCAATACAAACGGAGGATACCCATTCTCCAGGACTGGATGTTTGATTCCAATCGCCGCCTAACCCAAATTTAGACCATAATACATTGTTCAATCCAACACCTACAATCATGCCGTCTTGACCCATAGCCACAGAAGTTACACAACAGGATCCATTCCCTGCAGACGCCCAGTTAGATAAATAGTTAGTTTTTTGATATACATTATAATCACCTCCAACTCCTAATAACCCTTGCCCATCATTTATTGTACATATTGCTATACACCCGTTCGTATTATCAGATATAAGCGTCCAAGGTCCATCTAACCCTTGTCTTGAATACAGCAATCCATCAACCCCAACTCCTATAATAGTATATGGCTGTCCTGAATTGCCGTAACATTTTTCTCTCGAATTATAATCTGTTTGAGTGGCGGTTTGCCAAGCATTTTCAATAAGACTATCTAATGTAGAATTTGCCGAAACATTTGGTGTTTGTGTAGTACAATTTGCGTTTTGCCAAATATAGTTATAACATGCTTGACTAATGCCTGTGCTTTCTGCTCCATATCTACCACAAGGTGTATTTGAGCTTTGTTTTAAATAACTAATGTAATTTTTAGACGCTTTATTATATTGAACTAAAAGATTACTATATGTAGCACTTAAAGTTTCTAAATTTAATACAACCCCTTTAGAACCATCATTTATAGGTTTTACACTGAAGTCTTGATCACTTAAATCCTTATTATTTAAATCCTTATTATTTAGATCTTTATTATATGAATTAGGGAACATGGATATAGGCATGTATATATACTATTGAACATTATTTATTCAGTTTGTAAAAATAATATAAAAGTGCTGATATAGAGAGAAAAACCACCACTTTTGTGGTTCCTTGATTATCTAATTCATCATAAATAGAAACATACTTGTTTTTATCTAGATTAAAGTTGATTGTTTTTTTTTCATTTTCACATTTTTCTACAGCTTTTTTAACAAAGTCATTAGTTGAACTTGTTAAATACTTTCTTACTGTATCATTTATTATTGGTTTTTTATATAAAAATGAAAACATATTACAAATTAAAAAGAATAAAATTTTTATTTTTAAACTATATTTTTTTATTTTTAAACTATATTTTTTTATTTTTAAACTATATTTTTTATTTTTAAACTATATTTTTTTATTTTTAAACTATATTTTTTATTTTTAAACTATATTTTTTTATTTTTAAACTATATTTTTTATTTTTTTTATTAAAATAAAATAAAAAAATTGATTGTAAAAAGTATTTTAAATAGTAACGTATCTTACCAAAAAATGACAACCGATCAAACTAAATATATTCAATTTTGCAATAACACGGATCTACCAATTTTAATTGATTCGTGGATAGATGACTCAAATATGCAAGAGTGTATACGAGTTGATGCAAAAGAAACTCGTGTAATACATAGTAGTGTAGGAGAATGGCACTTACATACTATGTTTGATTGTGCTAAAGATATACAATTGTGGAAAGAAAAAGGATTAGAGAAATATAATAATATTGGTAAATTTCGGTCAATGCCTTGTGCGTTAGGAAATTATTCTTGGATGGAGTCAGCTAGGTTTCAATGCGTATATAGTGAAGAGACAAAAAATGTAAAAAGTGTTCATGGTCTTATTACATTTTCACAAAAAAAGAATAAATAATATCTTATTACAGTTTCACAAAAAAAGAATAAAAATTTACTATTTAATTAAAATATGTTTATTCGCGTATACTTTAGATATGGCGAATCCAGCAACTACAATACTTAATAATAACCCCCAATTTCTTAA
>Ga0209443_1001553_pt1 | contig 14284 bp, 13 predicted proteins | sample LauGreBMM110DCMD_2_FD_187571 | JGI IMG/M metagenome (GOLD analysis project Ga0209443, IMG submission 187571) | Freshwater lake microbial communities from Lake Michigan, USA - Su13.BD.MM110.DCMD (SPAdes) (version 2) | ecosystem: Environmental > Aquatic > Freshwater > Lake | place: Lake Michigan... | reverse complement strand
CTTTACTAGAAAAGTCAGCCTCTTTTACATGAGAGTTCTTGACCTTTGTTTTAACAAGAGTGAAAACCGAACCCATGCGTTTCTTCCTGATTCTATCCATCAAGGTCTTTAATTCAATAAGTGCTTCTCCAACAAACATTTCAGGCATTCTTCTGTAGGTATTAATTGTACTATATTTATATTACAATTATTTCATTTCAATTTTTTTTTCGGCTCAACCTTTCTAAAACGTGGATTTGGCTCCACCTTTCTTAAAGGTGGAACGTTTCATTTCCCACTTATTAATAATTTCTTGTGAAATATCAATATGCAAATGACTCATACAATGATTTGGCGAAGTATAGAACAATAAATTGGAACCATTCTTGCTCTTGAGTTCACCTGTAGACATTCTCATGGAGAAATATAAATCTTCACCTAGAGAACCAACTAATTCCCTGAAGTATTCACCCGTTTCAGCATTTCTTATATGACTCCCAACAAAACCAGTAGTATAAATATCTATTTTAGACCTTTTTACAGACCCATCTGCGCGTTCAGTAAATCCATTTATTTTAGTATACCCATTGTCCATATTTTTTGCTTCAAAAAGAAAATCCTTATTAGAACCAAATTCATCATTCGTTTCGTTTGGCACAGCATCCCAAAAATCCATTTTTTGTCTATTAATACTATTATTCATAGAATAGCTTTAAGTATATTTTTATAATAATATAATTCAAGTAGTGTTACTTATTACAGGTTGCGTTTGTGATAGATCTATACGTTTTTCCGAATAAGAGGTTTCGTTATTTTTTGGTTCTTTTCTTTGTTGTATTTTTGAAAGAATCATTTTTGAAATTGTATCCTCCAAATATTTTATTTTTTCTTGGAGTTGTTTGTTCTCTAACGATAATTGATGTATAACATAACTTTGCTCATTGAACTTTTGCTGTAACACTTGTGGATGCATGCAATTCTGTTGTATTTGTTGTTTTTCCATATGTTCTTTTTTCATTTTTTCTCTTCTCTCCTTGATTATATTCAACTCTTTTGTTACATCGGGTTTATATTTTAATTCTCCGGGTTCATATGCATCTAATATGATATCAATATCTTCTATAAAAAATTTTAGAACTTCTGGTTCTTTTATTAAATCGGAAGGTTTTATTTCAACTTCTTTCACAAGTGGATTTGGTAATTGATTCAACAATTCTTTTTTATCAAATGAATTATGAATATGAGAAAAAACAATGATTGACTTATTTGAATCTAATTGCACAAATGGTATTGTATAATCTTTCAGGAAAAATTTTTCTTCAGCAACGGCAGCATCTTCATTAAATGTCGTTCTTTTCAATAATTCTCTTTTAAAAGCAAATGTGGCTGCGGTAGAATGATTTGGACCATATGGACCAAATTGATACATCTTATTTATGTGCTTAAAAAAAATTAACATTGCACTTGAACCCGCACATAAGGCATTTGGATGTTTTATTAGAGTTTCAACTGCATGACTTACTCTATCAGGAGGATAATAGTCGTCGTCATCCATATAAACAATTATTTCTCCTATTGCTTTTTCATTAGATAAATTTCGTTTTTTACCGAGTGTTAGCTTGGTATCAAATTTAAAGTATTTTACTTGAGGTATATGTGTAACGAGATCTTCTATTTTATCAGTTCCATCATCTATAATAATCCATTCTATTCTATCTTTTGGATACGTTTGATGCTCAAAACATTTTAACATCATTGGTACAAATGGGCGACGATTAAATGTAGGTGTGCATATACTTACAAATGGATACTTTGAATTTTTTTTCTTTTCTTTTCCTTTTTCTTTTTCCTTTTTATTTTTCCCCATTACTTAACTAATTGTATGTATTTAAGTAATTATTATAGTAAAAATTGAGCATATTTTTTATTGAATTGTTTTAATGTTCTTGCTAAATTATTATCATCTATTTGTATTGGTTTACGTTTTTTACCTCCTAGTTGATTATGCAGTTTAGTTATTGGAATTTCAGGGAAAACACTTGCTTTTTTTTTTAAATTACCCAAAACACCACTTAATGCTCCTTTTGCACCACTAAATGCTCCTTTTGCACCACTAAATGCTCCTGGTGCTTTATCAAAAATACTAGTTGCTTTGTTTTTTACATCGCTTGCTTTTGTTTCTAGACTACTTGCTGCATCGCTTGCTTTTGTTGCTAGACTACTTGCTGCATCGCTTGCTGCTCCTGTTGTTGGACCACTAGTAGTTGGACCACTAGTTGCTGGACCACTTGTTGCTTCTGCTGGACCACTTGTTGCTTCTGTTGCTGGTTCTGCAGGTCTATCTAACATTGTTTCTCTTGCTGATTCGGGTTCTATTTTTGGACTACTAAACATTGAGAATAATCTATCTTTTATACCCAAGTTTTTTTTAATTTTGAATTCCGTACTTGGACCGATTCTTGTACGATCCATAAGACTTGATTTAGGTTTTTGAGGAACTTTTTCTACTTCTTCTTTTTCTTTACATGGTACTTTATATGCTTGAGAAGTATTTATTTCTACAGGTATTCTTTCATCTTTATCTGTTTTTACAGGAACAAACATTTCAATAATTTTGAAATAGTATATACAAAATAATGTTAATGCTGCAAATCCAGCAGAAGTAGAGCCTAAAAATGCATATGCATTTGTTAATACATAAAAACTAAAAATACTCATAATAATCAATTTATTATATTTAAAAAAGTTGATCAACAAGTCACTTATACTAGCTTTTTTCCCAGCTAAATTTATTTTATACATTAAAAATAATCCAATAAAAAGGAAACCAAACCCACTTGAAACAATTAACAACCCTTGAGAAATAAGTGCTAAAATTATCATCCAACCAAGGGTAAAAGCTAAAACCAATGCCAAACTCCATGAAACCCATTCTGACGAATCTTTAATAAATTCTTGTCCTTTTGGATCTTCTTGATCATTAGGATCTGCATTTTCAGGATCATAATCCAGATTTTTAAGGGGATTCCAATGAACATCTATCCATTCAGGAGGTTTCATAGTATTATCAGGATATTTAGCATATTCTATCTCACCTGTTTCATCATTAACACTAATATTATTATTTTTCTTCCACATCCATTTTAAATTACTAAACCAATGATAACAAATACTAAATGCATTATAAAATGAAGATATGAATAAAATAAACCCAAGTATACCTGGACCAAATATGACTATTAAAAATTCAGGAAATTGATTTAAAATTGAAAAAATAGTATTATAAAATCCAAGATTTCCTACAAGTAATCCTTCAAATACAGCAACAGCAAAATTTCCATAAAATGAAGATTTTGGTTTCACTTTATACTCTTTACAACTTTTAATTAAATACTCTAACCATGTGTTTTTTGGATCTGGAAAATCCAAAATCATTGCCTTTCTTTCTTTATTAGTAAACATATTCGTAAAAATTTGTGCTTGTATTTTTTCTGGTTCATGACCTGTTTCATCTGTATATGGAGAACAATTTATATCTGTTGGTAGTATATTTGACTGCGCTAGTTTACAATTATATAATACAAGTACGCTTATTAAACAACCAAGTAAAATCCATAACACAGAACCTATTGTTCCTCCAATAAACTTTAATACATTTTTAAAATATTCTGATCTCTCTGTTTCAGGTTCTTTTTGTGCTTCATCTAATTTTTCAGTATCTGACATTACTTATATTTAATTAATATAAAATATTTGCGATTTTATTTAATAACACTATTCTTAAATTTATATATATTTATATTATATGGATTTCATTCAAAAGAAATATAATACTATATTTTTAGCAGTTCTTTGTGTTGTATTATTCGTTTCAATATTTTACTGGATTCATTTTTTAACAAACAATACATATATACTAGAATGCTTTACTACAAATTATTCAGTAGACTTGCCATTAACTACTAAATATAGCTGTCAAAATTTTTGTGGACCAAATTCAAGATGTTCTATTACAGGTCAGCAATGTACAGCCGACATTGATTGTCCTGGATGTCAGCCTTATTCAACACCTGTACCATCATATGGAGAACCAATTCCTGGTGACAATGATGCCGGAAAATTAACATTTGGGTCAACTCCGCAATATTCTTCTTTAACAAGTGGTTACGGCACTCGAGAAAGAGTTATAACAAATAATATGTTTTCTAAACCAAGTATGCCTAATTTTGGTGGAAATATGTGGTTCTCTCAATTTGAAGGAGACAAAGATCTTTTTGATAAAAGATATAACCCAGGTCAACTTCAAAATGTACCTAATTATCCTGCAAGGTATTCCTTAACGGGTCAATTTGTTGAAGATGGGCCATTTGCAGCAAACTCGCCAGATATTCACCTTTGAAGCCAAACCTATATCTTTTTATTAGTATTTTATTAGCATTTTTTAAAGGTGGAATCAATGAGTACCTCTTTTGCGACCCTTTTAATGATTTTTTCTTCTTTTTCAAAATCATTATCCCCTGCACCTCCCATAGACTCTATAACAATTTTGTTAAATTGATCAGAGACCCTAGACGAACACTTTTTCCAATCTGGATGCAACTCTTTAAACTCTGAAATTAAATCTATATTTTTGTTAGAAATTCGTATTACCATTTTGTGTAATTTACTCTTGTTATCATCTTCTTTTTCCCATTTATCTTCATCTTTGACATACATTGTTTCTCTCTTTTTATCTGTACAATGAATTGGTCTATCCGTAATATCTAATGCATTCAGATTCTTTATAATGATATTGGAAATACCTTCAATATAACCAACATTTCCAATTTTTTCCAAGTCACTCAGCTGGAGTTGGAGAGAATCTACAAAATCGGTAATATTCATTGCATTCTTACAAGTTTCATTTAAAAAGAATTGCAAGTTGAATGTTTTATTATGAGAATTGGTATTTGTATTTATATTGTAGTTACTACTATTCTTTGCTAAGTCTAACATGTGTTTATTTTGGTCTACAAGTAGCTGTTTAAATTCAGAATTTTCTTTCATTAAATAATGAATTAATGCTCCTGTATCATTTGTTTGTTTGTCAAACAAAGTATTTACTTCTTCTATATAATTACATTTTTTCTTGTGCCTATAATATCCAGTATCATATTTATAACGCTTACCACAACTACACTGATAAATATTTGCAACTTTTTGCACGTTTTCACTATCATTTTCTACCATTTTACTACCATTTTCATTATTTTTGTGTTTATCGGTTGATGCATGTTTTAAAAAACTGCTTTTACGTGACGTTGAATAGTCACAATAGTCGCAATCATATAATTCTGCAACTTTTTGCAACTTTTGAACTACCATTTACTATCCCTTAATATTATAATAGATTATTTTTTAAATACTTTTAAAAAAATTTATCATAACGTTTTGAAAATTATTTTTTTGGTAACCAGACCATAAAATTCAATTATGGTCACAATGGGTCGCCTTTTGAGGAAAGTATTCTGGCTTTTCGATTTTTGGACATTTATTTTTGTCCATTTTTGAAATTCTGAAAAAACTTTCCCAACAAAAAAAGAGAGAGTGTCCCTACACGTGTAGAGAACTTTTTGCGAGGAAATCAAGGATTTTCTTTACATTCTGTAGAAGAACGGCTTTAAGTAGGATAAATAATATATATTATTTCTAAAAAAAAATGAATACATTTGCAAGTATTTGTTCAAACGTATAAAATGAAGAATTTATTTGCAACATTGCCGTCAGAAATAGTCGACATCATTTTAGAATATCTAAATTACCATCGTTGGCGGAATGGCAAATTTATGAGACAACTATATCTAGAGGATGAAAAGTACGACGAATTAAAAAGAAAGCCGTTGATTTTAAAAAACATGTTTAAGGCTTATGTAGTTAGCTTTACAAAAACACATAATGATGAACAATTCAAGTATTCTATTACGAGTCTTGTATATAACAATAAAATTCATTGGTGTATGAATATAGTAAATGTTCGCGATTTCAAACATTGTATAGGAACTACTTATCATTATGTAGTTGGACTTAATGATATGCAAAATTTATCAGTAATAAAATTTGGATTTAGTTAAACCGCATACATAAGACCTGCATTACCGCCAATAAATGTTACCATATTCACGCGCTCTTCTATTAAAAACATGTTGAAATTGTAATCATAAATGCGCCAAGTGGGTTTATTAATACCGATAATATCTCCCGTTCCTGGATCGCAAATTGTCAGCACTTGTGCATACGGATCTACAGGTGGACTTATAGTGGTCATCTCAAATTGAATATTAGTAAAACGACTCATATTCATGGCCCCGCTTGGTTGTAACTGAAACGGGTCGGTATGTAAACAAAAGTTATAACAATACAAGCCTGATGGCGCATTTCCAGAAGTTCGCACATATTTTTCCACTAGATCAAATACGCCCGCATCTAGTATGTTCTCTCTATATTGACCATCTATTAATATACCAAGAGCAACCAAAATGTCTTTAATATTTTGTGGATTATATACACCTGTAATTGTAAGACCAGATAACGTGCCGTCTGGATTCAAACCGGGACCCAAAAATGGATACATTTTGCTATTTGAACCTGTGTTCGGTATGTCACCTGCAGTAGATGCAGGTACTACATCTTGAGGCATATAATTATAAGGCCAATTCGTATAATTAGACCACGCATTACGCAAACTCGCATCACTTCGTTGAAAATAAAACATCCAACCGATCACCATTCCAATGGAATCTAGAGAAATATTATTCTGACCTGTAACATTATAGAAAGTATTTTCATAGACCTGTTTGAATAAATATTTTTGTTCATTTTTAGCAAACACTTCGGCTTCGTCATTAGAAAGAAATGCATATGTACAATTTAGGTTAATATCCGCATTCCACGAGGTTCTGATATCACTATAAGAATTGGGTCCTAATGTTTCATCTGGAGGTGTCTGCAAAAATCTGTAAAATTGCATATAGGATTGGTTAAAATTGGGCGCCACTATTGGAAAGTTATTTGGATAATCCATAACATCGCGAATAGTAAACCACTGATTAATAGGTCTAAAGGATATACTAATTTGCAATTCATTGTATTGTAACGCGACTAAAGGGAATGCCTGATATGTGGATAAATTAAACCATGCACCTAAAGGTATGTACAATTTGCCACCACTTATTGACGGCTGAGCGCCGGCTGGACTCGTCGTATAATAAGCATTTGGATAAGAGTTGACGCGTGCTCCATAATTTCCTGGATCATTTAGCTCGGGTATATTACCGATCATTTTATCAAACAATGCCAGTTTTTGACTGCTAAAATCTCTTTGTGCGGATGCCAATATATATTGACCTGAATATTGCTGTAATTGTTGGTTGCCGCAATTGATGGTAATTCGGCTGATAATTTGCGCGCCTAAATTTTCAATCCATTGGAATTCATAGGGCGCCCAATTTGTAGTGGTTGTAGAGCCGTCTAGGTTCATAACCTCCTGAGGCGGCAAAATAGGACTCCAAATGCTAGGAAGACTCACACAAATGTAGCAGTCCATAAGTAAATCGGCATACCTCGATACTTTAAAGTTAAATGTGGATTCTGTGGTTAAATTTAGCGTTGGTGTACCCTCAAAGTTTAGGCGAAAGTTTTGTTTACCAAAGTTTGTATATTTTTTAAAAGTTGTTTTCCAAAATGTTTTACTAGGATTGCCATTTAATATAATATTTTGCTGCCCAACGGCAATCAGTTGCATAAGACCACCTGCCATACTAAGTATATACTATGTAAATTTTTTAATTCTTTATTTCATGATAATATAATTTACTTATTTCTAATAGTTCATTATTTTTATCTATTTTTAAAATAATATAATATATTAGATTATGTCCAATTCCCCTATAGTTAAACCAGCAGCAGTTATAATGCCAGCAGCAGTTATGCCAGCAGCAGTTATGATGATATTTGAAAATCCTTCAAAATTAATAAAGGAATTAGGCGAAGAATTCCAGATATATTTACTTTTTACAATTATTATTATTATTGTTATTATGTATTTAATATTCATATTGTATCAGAGTTCTCTCCAAACGAAAGAGTGCGATTTTATGAATACACTATACCCAGATGTAGATGGTTACCTTGTTCCAATTTCTGCAAACAATTCAGAATTTTCATACAAGTTATTTGACTATTATATTAAGACCGCTTATAATGCATGTTCTGGAGGAAACTATAAAAATGACTTTGTTGACATTTGTAGTTTAAAAGCAATTATAAAACAAGGAGTGCGATGTTTAGACTTTGAAATATATTCATTGGATAATGAACCAGTAGTAGCAACTAGTACATCAAGTAGTTATTATGTAAAAGAAACATTTAATTCTGTATCATTTTCTAAAGTAATGGAAACAATAGATGGTTATGCTTTTGTGAATGGAACTTCACCGAATCCAACAGATCCAGTCTTAATTCATTTAAGAATTAAGAGTACAAATCAAGAAATATATACAAAGATGGCATCCATCTTTGGTAACTACACCAAAATGTTAGGAACGGCATATAGTTATATAAAAAATGGTAAAAATATAGGTATGGAACCACTGCTAAGTTTTCAAAGTAAAATAATTTTAATTGTAGATAATTCTAATGATGCATTTTTAGAAAATAATGATTTTTTAGAATATATAAATCTAACTAGTAGCTCTATTTATATGAGAGCATATCACTATTATGATATAAAAAATAATCCTGATATTTATGAATTAACAGAATTTAATAAATCTGGCATGACAATTGTTTTTCCAGATAAAGAAGTCAATCCAATTAATCCAAATGGCATTGTTGCCAGAAATTATGGTTGTCAAATGATAGCAATGCGTTACCAATATGTAGACAATTATTTAATGGAAAATGCTGAATTTTTTGATCGTGCTGGTGCAGCATTTGTTTTAAAACCACCAGAATTGAGATATCAACCTATTCTTATACCAGAACCACCACCTCAAAATCCAGATTATTCTTATGAGACACGTGTTGTCGAAACAGAATACTATGATTACAAAATTTAACCAAAATGAAAATTACACCAACAATTCTACAAGAATAAAATATATATCTGAAACTAAATATTTATCAGATATTTTTTTAGCAAGTAATCTGTAAATTATATTGCGCCTAAATCTTCGCGTTTGTTTATATTCAATAATTAAACTTTTCATTCTAAATACAGGACTCCAATTACCTGTACAAGAAATTGTATTACAACACAAACAACTTATACCATTATATTTTCTCAATTCTTCCATTGTTTTTGGCGAGTCTATTTTCAAATATTGTCTATAATTTTTATAGTTAATAGTGAAGTTGATAGGAGGTTTAAATGGAAAGTCTCTTGTAATATTAAAACTATAAATAGTATCTTCTCCATTCGGAACAATAGTAACTTTAATTGTTGAATAATTAGAATCTGTATCATTTTCTTCAAATTCTACGTGAACATAATGATCTTTTTGTTTAAACTCAATCAGTTCATTCATAATTCTTTTCTTTATAGATCCTAATTTAAACTTTTCCAATTCAAATAGGATATCATCATCTAATATTTGAGAATTTGAAAGAGCGTTCATTATTTCAGTATTGTGCCATCTTTATTTACAAATAAAATAAAATCATTTTTATTTTATTACAACTATTTAATCTAAAGATAATATAAGGAACCTTATGAAAAATAAAAATATATGCAAAGATTTAAGATTTGAAGATTGTGAATTAGCAATATTACGTATGGCAGTAGATAAAGCAGAAGAAAAAATGGGGAAACGTGTAGTAAATTCAGAAGATATTAAAAGAATAATAAAAATTGTAGAGGACTTTATTCAGAAGAAAAATTTAATTTGTTATGGAGGGACGGCGATTAATAATATATTACCATCTGATGATCAATTTTATAATAAGGAAGCAGAAATACCAGACTACGATTTTTTTACTACAAATGCATTGGAAGATTCAAAAGAATTAGCAGATATTTATTATGAAAACGGATTTACGGATGTGGAATCAAAATCAGGAGTTCATCAAGGAACATACAAGGTATTTGTAAACTATATTCCTGTGGCAGACATTACAGATATTGCAAAACCTATTTATAATGCCATGAAAAAGGACGCAATTCGTGTAAATGGAATATTATATGCACCTCCGAATTTTTTACGTATGAGTATGTTTTTAGAACTATCTAGACCTGCAGGTGATATTAGTCGTTGGGAAAAAGTTTTGAAACGTTTATCATTGTTAAATAAAAATTATCCATTGACTTCTATTGATTGTCACAAGGTAGAATATCAGAGAGAAATGGAAAATAAAGATGAAGAAAACGAAATTTATGAAAATGTGCGAAACACATTTGTCAATCAAGGAGTAGTATTTTTTGGTGGGTATGCGGTTTCTTTATATTCACAATACATGCCAAAAAAACAACGCATAACATTAGAAAAAATTGCGGATTTTGATGTTCTCTCTAATGATCCTGAAACAACTGCACAAATAGTAAAAGAAAGATTGAAAGATATAGATATTAAAAATGCAAAAATAATAAAACATGAACCGGTGGGTGAAATAGTACCTTTGCATTTTGAAATAAGAATAGGAAATGATACAATTGCGTTTATTTATAAACCAATCGCATGTCATAGTTACAACACATTAAATATAAAAGGACAAAAAATAAAAATAGCTACAATCGATACTATGTTGAGTTTCTATTTGGCATTTTTATATGCAGATAAACCTTATTATAATGCATTTTTAGAGAGAATTCTATGTATATCCAAGTTTTTATTTGATGTCCAACAAAAAAACAGATTACAACAAAAAGGATTATTACGTCGTTTTAGTATTACATGTTATGGACATCAAGAGTCTCTTGAAGAAAATCGTGCTCACAAAGCGGAAAAATACAAGGAACTAAAAGAAAAAGGTGACAAAGTAGAATTTCAAAAATGGTTTTTAAATTATAAACCCGATAATGTAAAAAATAAACCCGATAATGCAAAAGAAACAAAGAGTCAAAAGGAAACAAAAGAAACAAAGGAAACAAAGGGTCAAAAAGAAACAAAGGAAACAAAGGGTCAAAAAGAAACAAAGGAAACAAAGGAAACAAAGGAAACAAAGGAAACAAAAATCAAATCTAAAAAAAAGAGTCGAAAGAAAACAAAGAGTCGAAAGAAAAACAAATCTAAAAAAAATAATTTAAACTTATTCAGAATATACTAAAAATCAGATGCTTGATAATTATGTGGTGCTTCTTGATAATTATGTGGTGCTTCTTGATAATAATTTTCTACATTATCTTGAAATCTTACATGTTTATTTTTATTTACAAAATAATTATATACATATATTCCTACAATTGCTAAAATAATACCTATACCTAAATATAGAAAAAAATTGTTATCCGCGTCTGAATCAGGTATAAAATCTCCTACAGATTCAGGTAGGAAATCTGCTACAGAATCAGGTATAAAATCTGCTACAGAATCAGGTATAAAATCTCCTACAGAATCAGGTATAAAATCTGCTACAGAATCAGGTATAAAATCCGCTACAGATTCACTCGTAGAAGATAACACTTCATTTACTGCAGAAAAATTACCTAAAGAAAATGCTAAATCACTAATATCAATTGAATCCATTTAAATAAAAGAAATATAAATACTCTTTTATTTAAACTTATTTATTACACTAAATACAATATTTATGTATGATAGCAATATAATTATCATATAATATTTTTGTCATCATCGTGTGAATACTATAATTATCATATTTTTGAATAAAATATAAAAAATAAATAGTATAATAGATTATTTTTTCTAATAGTTGTCTAATATAAAAACGTATTGTAGTCAAATAATCCCAATCATTTACACAACTACACATAGACGTCGAATGTTTTTTTATATAAAACATATACACATCAACTAACCCAGAAAGAATCCGATGAAAATTATTCTCTTCGTTTTTTATGTTTAATGCATAAGTTAGTTTATCTAACCCAGAAAGATCTAAAAAAAATATTTTCCTATCTGAACGCCTTTTAAATATATATGGATTAAACCCATCAATATATTTTTCTTTATACACAAAATTTCCATCTAACATATATGGTAAAAAACTAGAACGAATAATAGAATCGATAATTTCTTTTTTATTTTTATATATAGATTTTACTTTTTGGCTCGCGTTTTTTATATTATTATATTTAATAAATAATTTTTTATTAATTTTATTGCATACATCAATAGGAATTACATCTTTTAAATATATATGTAAATCTTTATAAATTTCAAAATTTAATTTTTTTTTAAAATTTTGAGAAAATTTATCATATAAAATAATTGCTAGATCTAATTTATCTATCAAATATAAAAATCCTAATAATGAACCAATGCTACAACCTGAAATTCTAGCAATTTTTATGTAGTTGTGTTTTTCCATTTCTTTAAAAAAAATCAATGCTCCTATTAAATAACTTCCATTAAATACACCTCCGTCTAAAACTAAATCAATCACCAGTGGATTTTCTACATCTTTTAAACTATCCGGTAAATTATGAATCAAAATATTTACGATTTTATCAAGTTCCTCTGTATTCATTAATAATTACTAATATGTTACTATTTTTATATTTTTACATACAACGTTAATATTTTTTTTATACAACGTTAATATTTTTTTAATACAACGTTAATATTTTTTCTATATTTTTTTATTTACATAAAATAATTTTTTACCGACAACAGGATCATATACCGAATAAAAATATTCTTTATAATAATAAATTCCTTTATCATCTTCAGAATAAATAGTATTTAAAAATGTAAAATATTTAATATCATTATTTTCACTAAACTCTATTATAGAATTTTCCGCTGGCAAAGAATCTATATTTTCATCAAGACAAATATTATTAATTAATAATAATGCATTTGGTACATATGTAGAAAAATCTGTTTCTAATTCCTTTAAACCATCACGAAAAAATTCAGAAGTAGAAAAAGAAATATTAATTAAACGATTATATTTATTCAGTAATGCTTTTTTAGATGTTTCCTTTATTATTACTAATGGATTTGTTGCAGTATCATAAGTAGAAGTTGGCATTGGATAGCTATCATTGAATACATTTAAAAAATCTGTAAGTTGAGAATTAACATATAAACACATAAGAGATACAGATGTACTATCAACATCTTTATATAAATTTTGAATATCAGATAAAGTTAAATTACTAGAATTTGGTGTTACAGGATATGGAATTATTTTACCTGGATATACTATTTCTAAATATTCTAGTGAAAATTTAGTTGCTAGTTCATCGCCGCTAAAAACATAATATATTTTGCTAGCATCTGTTAATATAAAATTTAATGAATCCAATAATTTATTATCACAAATTTGTAATCTATAAATTGGTTTTGGTATGTCTAAAGAAATAGATGAACTATTTAAAGAAATCCCTTTTGCATCAATTCCTATAGTATTAAACCATGGTAAAACTCCTGCTAAAATAGTAGATGTATTAAAACCAACAAAAAGGTTATATCCTCTATTATAATATTCATTCAAATATTTAATATTATTTTGAATAATTTTAATAGTATTATTAGTTGGTTTACCATTTTCATCAATGTCTGTATAAACAATTTGAATTTTTTCAAATAATTCTGGATATTTATCCCAATAATAATTAAATGTTTTTATAATTATTTTTTCAGAATCATTAACAAAAGGCTGTAATAATAATAAAGTTTTATTGCTTACTTTAGGTGTTGTTGTAACATTTACCGCTGATATAGCGCTTGTTGTAACGCATGATGTAAATGTTGAGACTTTAGCTAAATCTGTATTAGTAGTAACACCGCTTGTTGCTGCAAGGGTTGCATCATATGAAGCTATATCATCAGCAAAAGCGGTATAACTAGCTTCAACGACTTGATATAAAGGTCCATTATTTTGTTCAACAATGTTACCAGCTATTTCAGAAGCAAGAGCAGCAGATTCTTCTTTACTCATTATACTTTTTATAATTATTTTATTTTTAAAAATATAATAAATTATTTATAAAAATTATATTTTTTTGGCTCTCCACTTCGCTTACGACCTTTTACAAAGGTGGAAATGTGGATTTAAATATTTTGGCTTAACCTTTTACAAAGGTGGAAATGTGGATTTAAATATTTTGGCTTAACCTTTTACAAAGGTTAATTTACATAAAAGA
>Ga0209443_1001551_pt1 | contig 14288 bp, 16 predicted proteins | sample LauGreBMM110DCMD_2_FD_187571 | JGI IMG/M metagenome (GOLD analysis project Ga0209443, IMG submission 187571) | Freshwater lake microbial communities from Lake Michigan, USA - Su13.BD.MM110.DCMD (SPAdes) (version 2) | ecosystem: Environmental > Aquatic > Freshwater > Lake | place: Lake Michigan... | reverse complement strand
TACGACTGGTTACAGCCCAGCAAATTATAGTGCTAGCACAATAGTTTATACCACAGGTGGTTATGTTGCAACTACGGATAGAGCAAATCCTAATAATTTTTCTATAGCAGTTACAACTACTGCCGGAAAATCAAGAATGAATTTTGTCTATAACTCTTCAACAAACAGTTATGACATTACATACGAAAAAATTCTTTTGAGACAGTTATTATATTATATATATGATAGGTCGTTGCACTATTTAATCATGACGCAAGAGCAAAAAGAAAATTTATTTACAAATTATGTAAGAACTGCAAATAATAACGATGATGGGGATATTACAATATTATATGAATTATCAGTATGTGTTAATGAATATTTTAAATCTAACGAGTTTTTGCCGGATTTTATTAATATATTCAATCAAACCCCATTACCAATTCAACCCGGTGCAACAATAAGCGGGGCTTCATTAAAATTACCATTGGAACCGATTGGAACAGTTAAAGGAAGAACTGGAACCATGGGTGCGGCCACAATAAATGCTTCAACGGGTGCTGCTGTTGGAACCGGTCTTGGATATGCCGCTCAAACTTATGGCTTTGATACGGGTTATAATATGCAAATAGGTGCTTTAGTTGGGTCAGTTGTAGGTGCAAGTGGTGGTCTTCTAGCCTCTTTTTATAAGAAAAAAGAATATGAGGGTGGTATGAAAACTAAGAAACATAGAACATCAAAAAGAAAAACCATAAAAATGGATAAAAATAAAATAAAAAAAGCAAAATACACTAGAAAAAATAACAAAACAAGAAAACAATAGAATAAATATATCTATCTTATACCATTTGACATTTGGAGAGCATATATTATTATAATAAATGTAATAATATACTTAAAATAACTGTTTATTTATTGAAGTTGGTAAGCCGTGACCAAATAAAATCATATATATCAATATCATTGCAGCCTAAAATGCTTCGGTTTTCAGCAACCATTTTATTTTGACCAAGTATAAAAATCATAAAGAGATATAACAACACACCGATTATTAGAGAATGCAACACCATCATTCGTCCGCTTTCCATTTATATATATGCTATATATTTTATAAAAATCGGCATTTAATTGTCTAAATAATTATTATCATAAATTGAAATAATTATTTGTTTGAAGCGATCCGGAGCGATAGCGAAGGTGAACGACTGGAATCCGTAACGTTAGTGAAGGATTCGTTGTCTTTTACATGCCAAATGATGAAAAATTAGACAAAACAGGGATGGGTAAATAACTACTGCTATTTGCCGCGTTATAATTTGGCACTTTTTTGCACTCAAAACTTGGTTCGGGGCATCTAGCACACGCCGGGCATGGAGGCGGTTTTTCTGTGCGAGGGCATGCAGACGATGTAGGGCACGCTGGGCATACTGGGGGCACCACTTCTGACTTTAAAATATATAAATCTTCTTGGCCTGGAGGAATCATGCGTCCAGGAATTCCTTGCGGCAACGAGCTGTTATATTGACTATTGCTATTATTTGCGCTTGAAGTGTTTGCGCCTGAAGTATTTGAAAAATAATCACTGAATGGAGATGCGCTTGAAGAAGAGGAAGAGTCAGAACTTGTATTGGAAGAACTAGGGCTTGCTGCAGAACTAGAACTGGTTGGCTGATTATATGTATATGTATATGTATTTGACGCTGTATATATTGTAGTATTTCCATTTGATTGTGTTTCTTCAATTGCATATTGCCCATCTTTCCCAGTGAAAAGTCTAGCAGAACCACCATTTGGTCCATTAAATGTTTTATTTGCAAATTGCGTCATCATACTGCTTATGCTATTTGCAAACGGGCTTGTAGTTGAACTTGATGAACTTGATGAACTTGATGAACTTGGAGAACTTGATCCACTTGTTGCATCCGCAGAAGATAATGTATATTGAGTTGTTTGCCCATTGCTGTTTGTTACGGTAATAGAGTGTGTTGATCCATCGCCGCTTGGTGTTACCATGGCAGTGCTACCATTAGGTCCGTAATATTTTGTTGGTGCAGATGTTCCGCTGTAATGATCATAATTGTCATAACCGCTACTATTACCACTTTTACCACCCGATGTGCTAGAATCCTTGGTAACCCCTGATTGTAATTTTACCACGTCACTATTTGCATAACCTTCTCTACTACAGTTTCCTCCTAAAAAGGAACATAACATTAGACCTAATATTAAAATAATAAAAAGCAATAATGCACCGTTTTTCATTATGTTCATTGTATAATTTATATAGTGAAAAAATTTAAAATATAATTGATTTGTTTATATCTTAATTATATTTACTTTAAATATATTAGCGATGACGGAGACTGAAGAAGCACCCATTAAAAAAACCCGTATTAAACAAGAGCCATTATTGAAATATTATTTAGAAAATCCATATATTAGCGAAATTGGTGTAGATGAAGTCGGGCGTGGTCCTCTTTTCGGGAGAGTTTATACAGCTGCTGTTATTTTACCTAAAGATGATAGTTTTGATCATTCAATGATGAAAGACAGTAAAAAATTCCATTCTAAACAAAAAATTCAAGAAGTTGCAGAATATATTAAAGAACACGCCATTGCATGGGCTGTATCTTATGAAGACGAGAAAACTGTTGATGAAATTAATATACTACAAGCCACACAAAAGTCTATGCATACTTGCATTACTCAAGTTATAAAGCATACCTCGCGACAACCAGATCTAATTCAACTACTGATTGATGGGAATTATTTTAATGCATATATGCCCTATAACAATTCTAAAAAAAAGTTTGAACAAATAAATCACGTTTGCATTGAAGGTGGTGATAATAAATACTCGTGTATCGCAGCGGCTTCTATTTTAGCAAAGGTAGCCAGAGATGCATATATTGAAGAGTTGTGTGCAGAACATCCAGAACTTGCTGAACACTATAACATTAATAATAATAAAGGTTATGGTGCAAAAAAACATTTGGATGGCATAAAAGAACACGGTATTACGCAATGGCATAGGAAAACATTTGGAATTTGTAAAAAATATAGTGCGGATATTTAATGTAAAATATAATAAATACTATAATATACTATAATATACGATGACTTTGCAAGCAATAGCCGTTTTTTTAGATAAAAAAATTAAGGGAACTGTCAAATTTACAGAAGAGCTTAATAAACACAGAGTCAAAATTGATATTTCATTGTCAGGACTCAAACGAAATGGATTGCACGGGTTTCATGTTCATGAATATGGAGATATGAGCCATCAATGTGATAGTATGTGCGCGCATTTTAACCCATACGATAAAACCCATGGTTGTCCTGGTATGAAAGAGAGACACGTTGGGGACTTGGGTAATTTGCAAACTGATAATAAAGGCTGTGCCAACTATACTTTTTATGACGATGTGATTAAATTACACGGAACAAAATGCAATATTATTGGGCGGGGCTTAATTATTCACGCAGACGAAGATGATTGTGGTCAAGGAGGGCAACCAGATAGCTTGACAACCGGACACGCGGGTAAAAGAATTGCATGTTCTGTTATTGGATATGCATCGCCATTTTAATTTATAAAATATATATTTTTTTATATAAGTTATATAAAAAAATTGAAACCTTGATAAACATTATACTTCATCAAACAAATTTATATACACGCGCAACAATGTTAATTTTAGTTTTTGATACGGAAACAAATGGGTTACCAAAGAATATGAAGTCTATCCCAAATGGTGACAATTTTAATGACTGGCCAAATATTGTTCAATTAAGTTATATATTATACGATACTGACGCGAAAAGAGTAATTGCAATACACGACCATATTATACGCGTTCCAGTCGGCGTTAATATTACAGAAGAGTCAATAAAATTTCACGGTATTACAAATGAAATTTCGCAAAAGAATGGAACACCATTTGAACTGGTGGTTAATACATTTATGGAAATTTTTAGATTGGCAGACTTGGTTGTTGCACACAATGTTGAATTTGATCAAAAAATAATAGTTGCAGAAATGTTTAAAATAATGCAAACAACTTCATTCAAAGATTATTGGATTTCATCATTAAACGAAGTTGCTCATACACAAAAATATTATTGCACAATGCAACAAGGAGTTAATATGTGTAATATAAAAGCCTTTACCAAGGTGGATAAAAAAGAATATATAAAATTTCCAACTTTATTGGAGCTTTGCAAACATTTATTTCAATATGAACCAAAAAATTTACACAACTCTTTAAATGATGCTCTTGTTTGTTTTCAATGCTTTTATGAAATGCGATTTAATATTGATATATGCAAGGAAAATATTGTGATGCGATCGCTGATTGACACTCTTGTTTAGTATTTAAATTAAATTAAATTTAATGTAAAATATATGTTTATAGTGTTTCAAAAAAAATTGATTGTTTTTTCTTGAAATGCTGTTAGCTCATCTTAACTTAAAATCAGAATGGCTCAATTTAATCCAATGGAATTTGTGTATCACCGCCGCAATGGAACGCGTGCATATTATTCTCACAACGAGGAATTGTATGGCGGGACATTTCCTGAAGAGTGGGCCGAAAATCACGCAGAGGGAACCGGCCCCAAGGAATGCAAAAATTGCAACGACCATGGTTCGTGGAATGGCGTGTTTATTGGATACTGCGCAAATTGTGCATATGTATATAACGGAACAAGGGGGCGCGGACTCATGGGGCTTGGAAAAGAAAATGATCACCCAAGTGTATTGGATTTTCCAAGCATCTATACAACCTATCTAAAGGGGGTAGATCCATGCGATGTGGGTGACACCGATTTCATGGACTCTGCCGAAATTGTGAATTATGCGTTTGAAATTGACGAATCTGGCAATGTCGTTGATTCATCAGGAAATCCCATTGAGAATTTATTGGTTCCTACATCGGATGAGCCCGATTTATACCCAGAAATTAACTGGGACGAAGTCAATGCGCATGCTGACAGCATTGCGGCAGATGAACCTTACGAAGAAGTCAGTTACACAATTGACCGCGGGGGTTACTACGGCAGCAACTACGACGGTGGTTACGACTCATATTGAAACATAAAAATGAAAAATAAAAATAAAAATGAAAATGAAAAATAAAAATCAAAAACCAAAAACATAAAAAAGAGCACCAAACTCTTTTTTATTTTTATTTACGTATTTGAAAAATTAAAACGAGGTATCCAATTATGCGGAACACATTTCACAAATGTCGCGATCTTCTTGTTCTGGCTTTTGCTCCGATGTATTTTTTTCTGGTTCCACAGTGAATTGTTGCGCTTGATGTTTCGCCTTTCTTCGCAAATAATATATGCCAGTTTTTAATCCTTGTTTCCACGAGTAGAAATGCATTGATGTCAGGGTATTATAATTTGGGTCTTCCAACCACAAATTCAAACTCTGGCTCTGGCAAATAAATGCACCTCTATCCGCCGACATATCTATAAGATGTTTCATTGGCATTTCCCAAACGATTTTATATTTGTTTCTAATATGTTCTGGTATAATAGTCAATTGTTGAATACTTCCCTTATTTGCAACAATATTATTCTTGATTTTATCATTCCAAATGCCTAGCTCTATGAGCTCGCGCATCAAATAATTATTTGCAACCACAAATTCCCCAGCTAAAGTTCGTCTGCTATAAATATTACTAGTAAGTGGCTCAAAACATTCGTTATAACCCAAAATTTGCGATGTGCTTGCGGTTGGCATGGGTGCAACCAAAAGAGAATTGCGGATACCTCTATGCATAATAGATTTTTTCAACGCGTCCCAATCATACCGGTCGGAAGGTGTAACATTCCACATATCAAACTGCAGAATACCCCTGCTTGTAGGAGATCCAGTAAATGAACTATATGCACCGCGGTGATCTAAGCTCAACATATGCACTTCGTTTGCAATATATGTCAAATCATCCATTTGATAAACAATTTCATCGGGCGTTGTGTTGCTTGACACTGAAAAAGATAGTGTTGTAGATTTTTCATATCGGTCTACAGCTAACTCATTACTACGTTCAAGCGCTGCATGATAAATAGTCTCAAAAATAAGTTTATTTACAACCTTTGCTTCATCGCTATGAAATGCGATATCCATCATAATAAATGTATCAGCAAGACCCTGAACGCCAATGCCAATGGGTCTATGAAGCAAATTGCTTCGTCTCGTTTTTGGCGTTGGATAAAAATTAATGTCTATAACCCGATTTAAATTATTTGTTACCACTTTTGCAACTTCATGCAGTTTATCATAATTGAACTGTTTTGTTGCAGAATCAACAAACGCGGGCAAAGCAATGGATGCCAGGTTGCAAACAGCCGTCTCCTTATCATCAGAATACTCAATAATTTCTGTGCATAAATTTGAACTCTTAATGGTGCCAAGATTTTGCTGGTTTGATTTCTTATTAGCTGCGTCTTTATACAATAAATATGGAGTGCCGGTTTCCATTTGAGCATCCAACACTTTAAACCACAAATCACGCGCATTTACGGTTTTTCTATTTATTGTTGATGCTTCATAATTCTCATATAATGTTTTAAACTCGTCGCCATAAACGTCTGCTAATCCAGGACATTCATTTGGACAAAATAATGACCACTTTCCATTTTCCTTTATGCGCTCCATAAATAAGTCTGGCATCCACAATGCATAGAACAAATCGCGCGCTTTCATCTCTTCATCGCCGTGATTTTTCTTCATTTCCAAAAAATCTTGAATGTCTGGATGCCACGGTTCCAAATAAATTGCAAATGAACCATTGCGCTTACCTCCCTGATTAATAAATCTTGCAGTATCATTAAACACCTTTAACATTGGGACAATTCCGGTTGATTTTCCATTAGTCCCGCGAATTAATGAATTGCTGCCACGAATGTTATGAATATGCAGCCCAATTCCACCAGCCCATTTGGAAATATTGGCACAATCCTTGAGTGTATTGTAAATTCCATCTAAACTGTCATCTTCCATGGCAATTAGATAGCAGCTACTTAGCTGAGGTCTAGGCGTCCCAGCATTGAATAATGTAGGAGTTGCATGAGTAAAATATTTTTGAGACATTAGGTCGTATGTTTCTTTGACAGCGGTCATATTATTGCCATGAATACCAATTGAAACGCGCATCCACATATGCTGAGGTCTTTCAACAATTCTATCTGATATTTTGAACAAATACGCACGCTCCAATGTCTTGAAACCAAAATAATCTATCACATAATCTCTTGTATAATCTATCATTTGTTCAATATGATCCACCATTTCTTGCGATATATTGAACAACTCTTTGCTAATCAATGGACTGTGTATTCCATGGACATCTGTAAATTCATATAGATCGCGCATCACTTGATAAAAATTGGGGGTTGTATTTTTTTGATGGTTTGATACCACAATGCGCCCGGCTAAAATACCATAATCTGGGTGTTGTGTTGAAAGAGCTGCACATTGCTCCGCAGTAAGTTCGTCAATTTTTGTTGTAGGAATCTTATCATACAACTGGTCTATTACTTTCATTACTAAAGATGAATAATTAATGTGAATATTAGCTTCTTGACCCAGTTTTTTTACTCTGGTCAGAATTTTATCAAACGAAATATCTTCCATCAAACCATTACGTTTAATAACGCGCATCTCTGTGTGAGTTTCTGCCATCAGGTTAATATAATATGTGGGGTAAATTCTAAATCAATTTAATGGAAACATTTATAAAAAAGTATTTCTATTATTTTATAAATAAAAGAAATAGAACAAATAAAAAAATATAAAATATACAAAATATATAAATGGTGTTAATGAATATAATAAATAAAATTAAAAACAACAACGGTATCGTTTTTTTATTCACATTTTTAATTGTAATTGTATTATCTTCTTTCATATTTGACAGCAGTATGTTTGAAGGATATAGCAATTATAATTTAGCAAATCCAGGAAGATATCCAAAATCAGAAGAACTTCCGCTTTTAGCTGAAAGTTATCCATTTACTGGCAGAAAGCAAGTAAGCGATAATAATTATAATGATATCTGGTGGAATTATCCAATTTTCAAGGTAGGCTCTTTTGCACAAGTTACAAATAATTTAAGATATCGCAGAAACCCTGATGATGGGGTTTGTATTAGAGCTGATATGTGCGGCGCATTATATAAAGATAATCAATTACAGTCTAACATTTCAACGCCGTTGCCTCCAGCCCCAGAAGTTAGAGCAGATGCTGTTCGGGTTGGTTACTATCTCACAGATTCAAATTTGATACCCGGCCAGTCTCTTGGGCCTGAATTGCCAACATTTTAAAACACGTGTGTCATATGAATTATTCTTGTATAGCCTGATAAAAGATGATGCAACTTTTCGGGATTAAGTGTGTCGGCAATAAAAGACTGATTATACTGAATAAAATTAATAATTGCTTGATTAGATTTTTTGCTACGATAAATCTCATCAATTCCATTAAAAAACCCCAATAACTTTATGTGTTCAGAATAAAGCGCTTCTTCTGGCGCTTTTACAGACCAATTTTCGCACAAGTCGGTTCCAAGATAAGCTTTAATTTCATTTTTAAGTGTTGATTTGCCTGTCCTTCCAGGCCCAGCTAAGACTATCATCTTATTATTTGGTAATCGTTTCTTCACATTCTCCACAAATTGTATCAAATATTCATAATCGTCTGGTTGCAAATAATGTGACCAATTAGCAAGTGCATGTTGCGGAGACATTTCTATAATATTACATGGTAAAATATATTTAAGTTGTTTTTCATTCAAAAAAAAATTGAATTAAAATGTTTAAGTGACAGATTAAGTAACTCAAATATAACATGTCCGTTGCAATAATGTCAATTTCTCAAACTCTATCTTCAATGTTCTTTGTAGATGACAATCTTGAAGATAATAGCAAATATGTCTTCAAAATATACAGACTTAATAACCCTAATAAACATATACAGCTTTATGGTCACGAAATGCTTTCAGATTTGCATGAGAAAATACAAACCGAGTTATTTTCACACTCTATTGCGACAACAAGCATGAGCATGATTGACCGCGCTGAAAGAAGGGTGAATGAATTAAACGGTATCAAAAACACAAATTCTAATATTATAGATTTGTTTGTCATGAGTGAAAATGATAACAATAAGTTATTATCTATCCCAAACAACAAACTAATTACTATCATTGAATTCATTGATTGCTACAGTGAATACTTCCCGCTTGTTAAAACGTTTGACATATGCTCAAAAAATAAAAGAAAAATATTTAAACTCTATTTAATGGATACACACACTAAGATGAAATTAAAATCACATGGCCGCGGCGGTGATGTAATACCACACCCGATGGTTATTTCTCTATAACTATTTCCTTTGCAACATTCCTAATAATTTTATTGTGCTTTTTGTCGTCGTCTTCCAATGTTGATCCTCCCATGGATTCGCATAATATATGTTGATAATCCAAATGTTTCTTGGTATCTGTGTCTTCCGCGGATGGATTTTCCGCTCTCCATTGTGGAAGCTGCTTTATATTTTTATTTTCAATGCCTTTTATTGCTTTTTTAATTTTAATATTTTCCCCGTTCTCCTTTTCCCATGCATCCTTATCTTTTACGTATAGAGTTTCTCTCTTCAAATCACTGCAATGAATGGGTCTCTTGCAAATATCTAGTTCTTTCAGATTCCTAATGAAGATTTTACTGATACCTTCTGTATATCCTAGCCTGCCAATCATATCTAAATCTGATAATTGCAGTTTAATAGTATTCACAAACTCCTCAATATTAAGAGCATCCTTGCATTGCTCGTTTAGAAATAAATGCAAGTTAAAATTATTTGTTTTATTATTATTATTGCAATTGGTATTACCTATCTTACTCGCCATTTCTAATAGTCGTTGTTGAAGTTTTTGATTTTCCTTGTTCTGTTCTATGAGCAGTTCTTTAAATTCCTGGTTTTGTTTTACGATTTCAAGTATGATATTGTATGACATGTCTGTTGGAGTTGTAGTTGTTGAACTCTTATCTTGAAAATTACACACCTTTTTGTGCTTACATAATCCCTGACTATATTTATACTGCTTACCACATATGCAGACGTGATGTAATTCGGCGCCTTCTTCGTATCCATTTGGTATCATTTGCGTATTTTTGTGTTTATCAGTTGCATTATGCCTTTTCCAGTCGCCTAATTTACAGCATTTAAAGTCACATTTTTCACAAGAATATTTATTGATGTTTTTTGATGTTTTTTCGGTATCCATTGTATCCATAATATGGATACAGAAAAAACTCCTAAATCTTTTTCCGAAAAATATATAAAAAATATGAAAAATTAGCATCACAGGTTTTTCATCTTTTTTTATGCATTTTAGAGCATTATGGTCTAAAGTGGTTTTGAAAAACACGTTTGCACAAAAAGGTCGGCACTTTTGAAAAAAGGACATTTTTTTTGTCCTTTTTTCATTTTCACGAATACTTTTGACCCTCGGTTTTCTGCATTCTTCTCTAAGCCCTTTTGGGAATATATATTATTTATTAAAGATATTTAAAAAATATTTTTAATAGATATTTCAAGGCTACTTAAAGGATCGCATTTTTCGTTTCATCAATTGACTCGGTTCGAATCTTAAAGAATGGAGCATCTGCTATAGAATTTGACCTACTTGATTTTCCACCGCTCGCTGTTAGAGTTATTTTTCCGGTTAATTTATCAATATTCAACAAACACACTTCATCTATTTCGGTGTCTTGCGTGTCCTTTTTTGCTCGCTTGGCTGGAGCCCTGTGCTCATATCCAGTTTGACGCTCCGTCAAAATAATATCCCATACTTTTGCAAGATGCCCAATATTATCTTGAAACCATTTTCTATTTCTTAGCACTAGCACGCAACTAGCCTCATCCATTCGCCAATAAATATTCTTAATCCAAGATAATCCCAAACTTTCTTGCTTCTCCATCTGCTCCGGTTCCCATGTGGATTCGCAATATTCTTCAACCATATTCAACGGCTTATATATATAAATCGGCTTGCCCTCTTTTGACGAAAAATACATGATTACACCTTTCATTTCTCCCTTCACCGATGTAAGGAACGTTCCATCGGCCTTAAAACTCGCATAAGAATCGTATTCAATAAAACGTGTTTCTAAAAAATCGCATTCATTCAAATCACAAGTCTCCATTTGCAACTGCATTTGTATCCAATATCCTTTTTGTGGAATTCCATCAATGTCGCGATTCACTATATTTTTAATCTCAAGCATTCTTCCAAATCTTGGCAATGTTGGATCGCTAATAATTCCATCGGGTGATGCGCCTAGAAACTTGTAGGTGCCGTGTTGAATACATCCATATTCGGCAACTTTGGTGGAAAAACGGTTTTCATAATACATTACAGATACCGGCTCGTATTTTTGACCCCAATGCATGGCCGTTGTTGTATTTACCGGTTCTGGTTTTGTTGGAATATCTTCAATTATTAGCGGCTGGCATTTTTCATAAATTAACTGATTTCTACCACTGTCGCTTTCAAAAGCCTTGTATGCATTACTCGCTGTAATTAATCTATGTCTCGTTTCATACCACTCTTTGGTTCTTTGAGTAGATTGTGGAACATCTGCTAGCTCTTTCAATCTATTTGTTATTCGCTCTAATTCTTCTGGTTTAACCTTCTTTTCAAATGTGTCCAAATATGAGCGTTTTGGAATAAAATGCATGTAAAATAATTCTGCGGAAATATCAATAATATCATCAATTTCATCTTCCATATCACCATTTGTTGCAAAAAAATTATCAAAATGCATGAATAATAATTCTTTCACGTTTTCAATCATAGATTCGTGAAATTCTGGCTCTGAAATAGCAGCGGGATTTTCATCAATATAATCTGACATTAATTGAATAGAAGTATTTACAATATCAGTTTCTTCTTCTATAGATAATATAGCTTTTTCTTCTTCCGGAATAATATCATCTAAAATGTCTTCTAGATCTTCTAGGTCGCTTAACAACATAATATACTTATTATATTATATTGTTTTCTGTTTATATTATTAACAATTATCATTATCCGAATCCGAGTTTTCAATGGTAATTGCTGTATTTTTAACTGTTCCCTTTACACCCTTCTTTGGTGGTAAGGATTTTAACGTTGAAACCCGTTTGTCAATATTTTTGAGCGTAAAATGATTATTTGTTTTATTAAAAGATAATGCGGGAATATCTTTGATTTCGCCGGTTGTCTTGTCATATTCAACATCCTTCACTCTTTGCAGTTTCTTTCTGTCCAGACTATCTTTTAAAAATATGTGCAGCTTACTTTCTTCGTCCGGGGTTAAACTATTTTTCTTGGCGTATTCATCTGCATATTGAAGCAATTTTTTCGTTTTGATTGTTTTGTCAAGCTTGCTCCACGGCTCATTTTGATTACTATTTTTATTGTCCTCTAAGAATTTATCTAAATTACTTAGATCACTGGAAGATTTGGTTTCTTTCATAACATTACCACTTAAAAGCATTGTTTTGTATTTAATGTTTTTAAGCTCAATACATTCTTCTTGTTTAATTTCCGTCGTAACGGGTGTCATTGTCGTTGCCATCTAATATACTATATCGGTTTAAGTTTAATTCAGTTTTCAATATATAGATATTATCATAAATTTATACAACGATCAATATAAACATAAAAAAATAGTAATAATATCAAGTATGTCAGACGAGAAAAAAATAATGATTTCAGGAACTGGTAATAGGTATTTGATTAATAAATTAAAGAAAGACCCAACAACTGAAAAAATAAGAAAAGTCGTAGGAAAGCTGGGACTACCAGCTGAACTTTATTCTATTGAAAACCAGCTTGAAATTATTCAGGAATTATATCAGAAAACCGAATTATCATTGACTAAAAATTATAAACTTATTGTTGGGCAATTGGACGCCAAACTTACAAGTTATAAACATCAGGACATTCTTAAAAAAAGATACAATGAGTCGTTATTTATATCTACTGCTGACACAATAAAGATTTTGCATTCGTGCGCACTAGCTTGTTACTATTGTAAAGATAAAACATCCATCCTGTATGATATTGTGAGAGAAATGAATCAATGGACTTTAGATAGAATTAATAATGATCTGGGTCATAATACAGATAACGTTGTTATTTCTTGTTTAGAATGCAATTTAAAACGACGCAGAACCGGAAAAGACGCATTTTTATTTACAAAACAATTAAATATTGTTAAAAGTTAAACATTATAATATAAATTAAATATTATAATGGATGATAAACAAGTTCGTTGGAATGATTGGATTGAATGGAAATGGACCCATGGTGAGAGATACGAAAAAAGTGCTAGAAGGGTTAATCGCCCAGCATCACAATTTGCATCTCAGATAAATTATGAAGACGAATCAAAACAAAATTCACAAATTGCATTTCAACAAGCTTTGCTGTCTGAAAACGATGTTTGGAGTTTAGAAGAACAACAGGTGTTTGTTAGTCAGGATAAGCCAATGAATAAGAGAGAAGATACCTATAATAGGATGGCCGAGAGAGAAATGATCGGACAAATTGGAATGAATCCTTTTATGAACAGAAATTACTTGGAAGATGTTATGGTTCAAGAAAACTTTTTAAAACCAGTTAGCACATCTTTGGAAAAAGAACAAAACGCTATAGCCGAATAATAATATTATTGGTTTAATATGTCATATTCATACCTTCCTTTTTGCCTCCTTGAGTAGGGGGCATCATTGATGCCGATGCCTTCTTGACGACTTCCATCGCCATGACAAAAATGCCAAGCATAAGTAAAAAGGGTAATAACACTAAGAACCACGAGATGGCCTTGTATCCCTTGGAGCATAAAAAGTTCAAGAACCAAGTCCATGCAACAATAAAGATACCCTTAACTACGAGTGTCATAATTTGGAATTTTTGGAATAGCGCAATAACAAGACTGATTGCTGCTAAAACTAGATATACCATTGCAGGTGTGCAGAGTTTAGAAAAATCCATTATATATATTAATAATATTATAAATAATATAAATTCATAAATATCAGAATTATATTAGAAAATATCAAAATTATATTAGAAAATAACAAAAATTATATTGGAAAACTATAAAAAATTAAATAAAATTTTACGCTATAAGTATTTAAAAAGACATTAAAGTATTTAAACAATGGCGACTAGCGGTTATACAACGCAGAATGATTTATTGTTAAATAATCTCATGGATTTTTATAAAAATGAGGAAAATTTAAA